>OHDS01000062.1_pt1 | contig 80702 bp, 67 predicted proteins | sample 1567031 | NCBI WGS metagenome assembly OHDS01 (sample SAMEA3879503, study PRJEB24766) | human gut metagenome | biome: human-associated habitat; feature: feces | place: USA | collected 1985/1987
CCTTGCCAAGGGCTACGGGGATTTGATAGCATTTCTTTACTAACTTTCCATTTACATTAATGGAACGTAAAGGAATCTCCATCTTCGATAATACAGATCATGGTCTTGCCGGTATTGAGGATGATCTCGTCCCCGTTGTCATCGTAATATCTGGTGGCACTGTAATCGGAAGTCTTCTCCCAATTCACATGTATTCCTCTGCCATTGGTGAAGAACCAGCCGTCCCGGGTGGTGTCATGACACTGAAAAGCCAGATACCCCTCGCCCAGTTCCTCGTGAAACGTATTCTGTACCAGAATATTTTTGAAAGTCAGCTGCTCTCCGGTGGCGGCATCTATATGAGGGCCGTCTGTGCTTCCGGACAGATGCTGGGAACGGTAATAGAGGCCGTCATCCTCGTTAAATTCAAAATAACACCTTGTCAGCGGATAACATCCGGACATATCAATATAGGTGGCATCCTTTGCTTTGGCACCATACTGCCCAAGGGTGTTCGGTTCCGCCTTGGTGGCAAACCGGAAGTGATTCTCATCGCTGAGTCCGCGGTATCCCAGACTGTACCCCTTTTTCTCGATCACCTTCTGCAGACCTTCACCGGAAGCATAAGCATTGTGGGGCTTGTTGCGGTCGGTAGTACGGAAAAAGGCAGCCTCATCACTCCCGGAGGTACCGTCCACATCCTGAGTATCCGGCTGCGCCAGCAGCTCATTGATGAAAAACGGACCGCCGAAATGTACGATAAAAGCATCCCACTCGAATGCCCAGTAAGCATAATAATCACGAAGACTGCGGATATTGCCGATTTTGTCCAGATTCTGCCAGTCTTCGTAGATTGCCATCATCCGGGTCATACGGTTTTCAACATTCGCCTCATAAATAATAGAAGCATCGGACAGACTGTATTGTGGAATTGCAGATGCCTCATTAGGAATCATTACGGCAATGGGGCGTGTAGCAGCCACATCGGCATCCACCCATTCGTTCGTAAGACGGCTGCGGACCATGCCCTCAGCGGGAGGAGTGGAATCATCCTCTACAACGATCGTTACGGGATCCGGAAGCTTTTCCCCGGAAGAAACTGTGGAGGAATCCGGGCTGTTATCCGGGAGGATCGGACGGACCAGGGAATCGGAGTTACCCGTCTGTCCACATCCGGTAAGCATCATGGAGACAGTCAGCAGAAGAGGTACCGCAGTCTGCAGAAACTGCCGTCGAAATTTATATTTACACATATAATCACACCTCGATTGGTTATCAGAGTAAGAAGCTGTAAATGACCACGCCGCATAAAATGCCTAACAGCGCACCCATCAACACCTGCAGGGGAGTATGTCCCACGAATTCCTTTAATTTATCATGGGCGGAAATCTCACTGCGGCCCATATCTTCGAAGACCTTCAGCATTTCGTTCAATACCTGTGCCTGAATACCGGTCTCTCTGCGTACTCCCATAGCATCATACATTACAATGATCGCCAGGATCAGGGAAATGGCAAATTCAAAGCTTCCTGCACCGTATTCGTAGCAGACTGCAGTTACCAGGGCACATACGGTAGCAGAGTGAGAACTGGGCATACCGCCGCTGCCGACCAGACGCTCCGCAACGAATTTCTTGGAGACGATCAAATGGATCAGCGTCTTCAGAACCTGTGCCACCAGCCAGCCGAAGGCTGCAGTCAGGAAAATGGTATTGCTGAAAAACTGTTCAAAAAAAGTCATAAATAACCTCGTTTCCTATATGCTGTAGTTTGCAGAACAGACATATATAAATCCAGTATAATCCAAAAAGCGGAAAAAGTACAGTGTTGACCTTGAAATGATGCATCGAAGGATAGTATAATATAGCTGTTATCTGTCGCACAGTGGCGCAGATAAGCCTGAAAAAGCGACAGGAAAACATAAGGAGATTACAAAATGAGCTTATTGAGCGTGATCGTTCCCTGCTATAATGAAGAAGAAAGCGTTGCCCTGTTTTATCAGGAATTGACGAAAAATGATCCCTTTTTCAAGGAAAAGGAAATAGAACTGGAGCTTCTCTATATTGATGACGGTTCCAAAGACGGCACTGTGAGAGAAGTGAAAAAGCTGATCGAACAGGATTCCCGTGTGCATATTGTCTCTTTCTCCAGAAATTTCGGAAAGGAAGCGGCGATGTTTGCCGGACTGGAAAAGTCGAAGGGCGATTACGTGGTTATGATGGATGTGGATCTGCAGGATCCGCCTTCCTTGCTGCCGGAGATGTTTGAATGGATCTGGCAGGGGTATGATTCTGTAGCGACCCGCCGCGTGACCCGCAAGGGCGAACCGCCGATCCGCAGCTTTTTTGCCAGAAGATTTTACCATCTGATGAAGAAGATTTCCCAGACGGAAATGATGGACGGAGCGAGAGATTATCGCCTGATGACCAGACAGATGGTGGATGCCATCCTGTCCATGCGGGAATATAATCGTTTTACCAAGGGAATCTTCGGCTGGGTCGGTTTTAAGACCAAATGGCTGGAATATGAGAATGTAGAGCGCGCCAAGGGCGAGACCAAGTGGAATTTCTGGAAGCTTCTGGTATATTCCCTTGACGGTATCACCGCATTTTCCACGGCACCGCTTCTGATCGCTTCCTTTGTGGGCGTGCTGTTCTGCATCATTGCCTTTTTGATGATCATATTTATCATCGTGCGGAAGCTGATCTTCGGAGATCCGGTGTCCGGCTGGCCTTCTCTGGTGTGCATCATCCTGATGACCAGCGGCGTACAGTTTTTCTGCACGGGTATTCTGGGGCAGTATCTGGCAAAGGCATACATGGAAGTAAAACGCCGTCCGATTTACCTGGTAAAAGAGGAAATTTAAGAAAAACAGCATAAATATCCGTTTTTTATGTACGTAAAAATGTTACAAAATATGGGTAAAATGTAACATTTTTAGTTTCTTAACTATATTTTAACGGAAAAATGTCTTTTCAAATATCGACAGCTATGATATGATTTCTTTATCAGTCACTGCAGAGGAGCAATACTCGACAAGTAAAAAGGGGGACTTGTTTTGGATATTGTTGCAGTAAAAGATTCAGAGTTAGAGAGATATGTAACCAAAATCATGTTGGAGATAGGGGTGCCGGCGCATTTGAAGGGTTATCACTATTTGCGTGATGCAATCATTTTGTCAGGGAAAGACATGGAGGTAGTAAGCAGCGTTACCAAGCTGTTATATCCCACCATCGCGAAACATTTCAAGACCACAGATCAGAAAGTGGAACGTGCGATCAGGAACGCCATTGAAGTGTCCTGGTCCAGAGGAAATGTGGAGACATTCGAAAAGATTTTTGGCTATTCTGTAGCCTCCGGAAGGACAAGACCTACGAACAGCGAGTACATCGCACGTATCGCCGACAACATCCGACTGGATTATAAGGCTATGTAACATATTGATTTTAATTGTTTGGAACAGGGAGAGTTTGTTAATTAAGCAGATGCAGTATTCTCCTCTGCAGACTGAGAAAGACCGTGTATCGGAATGGGGAAGTTTCCGGTACGCGGTTTTTTGTTGCAGGGAAATGCTGTTATATTTGTCAAGTCCATATTAATATGGTAAGATGTACAAAAGCCCGTGTAAGAAAAAGGCGGGTATGGGAGATGAAATGACTTTTCGGACATCGGATATTTTGATCGGGGGGAGCCTGATCATTATCGGGCTGACAGAGATCGCCCATTTGGCAGGCTGCCTGTTAGGGTGGTCTTTTTTGACTGTAACGGATCTGCTGCTGGCAGAGGTGGGAATCGTTCTGCTGGCGGCGATATTATTGTCTGTAATATCCAGACAGAGACGAAAACGGGCCACAGCCGGTAAAAATGATCCGGTTGCGGATCAAAACAGCGGGACAGACACGGCAAAGGAAAAAAGCACACAGATTCTCACGGGCGTCCTGGTATTTCTGATCCTGCTGCAGATCCTGCGGATACTGACGGGAAACCGCATGTGGCTGACCGGAGATATGACGGTGGAGACCGTGAACACATTTCTCAGGGAAAATGCTGTTTATACCGTGAATCCTCTCACGGGGAAGGCATATTCGATGGGGATGTCCTTACGGCTGAAAATATTGTGCCTGCCCACTCTGTACGGGGCCATCAGCCGTTTTACGGGTATGGCACCCGTAGACGTGGTGTATCGTCTGATCCCCTGCATTACGCTGCTGTTGTCTTATGTAGCTTACGGAAGCCTGGGGAAAGTACTTTTTCCGGAAAATTCTGTGAAAAGACGGACGTTTTTGCTGATCGTGGGAATACTGTTCAGTACAGGGGCCTATATGCCCGGAGTGGATGGATTTGATGTGTTTTACGGAGGATTCCGCGGTGTGACGATCCGGGCGGCGGTGTTGCTTCCGTATCTGCTGTCCTGTCTGATGGACAGAAAATATACGGGCGTGATCCTTTGCATCCTGGCGGAGGCCTGCATAGTCTGGACCCTGTATGGCGCGGGAGTCTGCCTGCTTGTTACTGTGGCATGGCTGATACTTGGAGCGTTGGTTTCCCAGTTCCGGAAACGATGGGAAAAACGGAAAATGACTGATGCACATGGCAGGTCAGGAGAGGAGGCTACAGAATGATGACACTTCTGCAGTCCGCCCTGACAGGCTGGACCGACTATACACAACATGGAAAATTTGCGGCATTTTTGCTGCTGGCGATCCTGTATCTGGGATTTGTCCTCTATGGTTCCGGAAAGGAAGCCAATGCATCCGGGGCGGAAAAAGCACGGAAACGGCTGTATCTTTACGGAGCGCTGGTGACATTTGGCTGTATCTGTCCCGTAACGGCACTGATCCTGTTAAAATACCAGACCGCCTTTTACTCTTATGTATGGATCTGGGCGGCGGTACCCCAGACAGCATTGATCGCATGGGCAGCAACGGACTTTCTGTGTAACTTATTAAAAGAGAAAAGCCTGCGAAACGGGATGGCTGCGCTGATCCTGCTGGGCATCCTGTTCCTGGGTGGAAATCCGGTGTCGGAATGGACCGTGGCACAGACAACGCAGATACCGGCACTGACGGGAATGCCCGGACAGCAACAGGGAACTCCCGCCAGGGAAATTCTGGAGCAGCTTTCTGTATACAATGCGGAAAAAGGAAACTTACGGGAATACAGTCTGTGGGCGCCGAAGGAGGTCATGGAGGCTGCCAGAGCCTACAGCGCTGAGATCCACCCGGTATACGGCAGAAGCATCTGGGATGCATCGCTGGGCAGCTACTCCTATGATACCTATGAGACCTGGCAGGAAGATATGTATCTGTGGATGAGCCACCTGGAGACTACCGGGGAGACGGAATATCTGCGGACAGATGAAAATACCACGACAGAAGCCGGTGGCAGAAAAATAGATTTTGCTGCGTGCCTTGACAGCGCCGGGAAGGCCGGTATAGACTACATTTTATTGCCGGAGGACCTGTCGGAGGATGTACAGAAGGAATTGCAAGAGGCTGCGGACGGCAGACTGCGGTCCTTTGGCGGATATTTCCTGATCGTGATGTAAGTAGGCATCTTGCGGAAAGATAGGGAAAACGATAACGATTTGTAAGAATTAGGAACAGGAAAGCAAAATGGAACAGGAACTGATCAGTATTGTGGTGCCGGTGTACCGGGCAGAACGTTATATAGAAGAAACGATGGACTGCGTCCGGGCACAGACGTATCCACACTGGGAACTGCTGCTGGTGGAGGATTGCGGCCCGGACCGCAGCAGGGAGATCATAGAACAATATATTCAGAGAACCGGAGATACGAGAATCCGCATGCTGACTTACTCTACGAATCTGGGGGCGGCGAGAGCACGTAATCTGGGAGTCAACGAAGCAAAAGGCCGGTATCTGGCCTATCTGGATGCAGATGACCTGTGGACACCGGACAAGCTGGAAAAAGAGCTGGCTTTTCTGAAAGAGAAACAGGCAGCCTTTGTGTTTACCGGCTATGAATTCGCCGATGAGAATGGCAAGGGCACCGGAAAGATTGTCCGTGTGCCGGCCACGATTACTTATAAAGAAGCTTTGAAAAATACCACAATCTTTACCAGTACCGTGATGTTCGATATGGAACAGCTGTCGAAAGAACAACTGCAGATGCCCCAGATCAAGAGTGAGGACACTGCTCTGTGGTGGAGAATACTGCGGGAGGGTTATGTAGCTTGTGGTTTGGATCAAAATTTGGTAAAATATCGGAGAGCAGGGAAATCCCTGTCATCGAATAAGCTGGAAGCTTTGCGGAGGATCTGGAATCTGTACCGTAAGGCGGAAGGCATGTCAGTGCCGAACAGTGCCTGGCATTTCTGCTTCTGGGCGGTACGCGCCGTAAAACGCAGAGTATAGGAGGAGTTTGTTTTGAATACAAACGGTAATTATTATGAAAACCGACTGCGGAAAAGGGAATCCTTTAAGCGTCTGATCAATATAGGGTTGTCGATGATCTGTCTGTTGCTGGAGATCAGCCTGTTTGCCTACATGTGGCAGTTCCATTTCCAGTTCCAGCTGGTAGATCCCCTGCAGAAGATCTGGTATCGTGGCTTTCTGCTGGAAAACGGTATCTACAGTGCAATCCTGATATTTTTCTCCGTGACCTACGGCGGCATGCGTCTGGGATACATGAAAAACACGGAGATTATTTTCTCCCAGGTGTTTGCAACCCTGATGGCGGATGTGCTGATCTATGCGGAACTGTGTATGATGGCCCGTAGCATTTTTCCGGCGGATATGTTCCTGTTGATGGTATTTTTACAGATCATAGCGGTGATCATCTATGCCAATATTGCCAACAAGATCTATCGTACAGCATTCCCGCCCAGAGAGCTTCTGCTGATCCACGGCGATCGTCCCATCGAAGACATTGTCAACAAATTTGAAAGTCGTAAGGACAAATATAAGATCACAAAATGTGAGCACATTAAAAAGGGTACAACAGAACTGTGTCGGGAGATTCTGGACAATTACCGGAACGGTGAGATCAATGCGGTAGTGATCTGGGATATTAATGAAAAGGATCGTAATATTATCCTGAAATTCTGCTATGCCCATTCCATCCGTGTCTATGTCATGCCTAAAATATCAGATGTTATTTTAGTTGGTTCCGAGGAACTGCATGTATTTGACACGCCGATCCTGCTGACCAGAGAGTACTCCCTGAGCATGGAGCAGCGGTTCATCAAGCGATCTATCGATGTGATCTGCTCGTTGATCCTGTTGGTAGTGACTTCACCGCTGATGCTTCTGACAGCGCTTGCCATCAAGCTTTATGACGGCGGACCTGTGTTGTACAAGCAGGTACGCTGTACCATCGGACAGAGGGAATTCTATATTATGAAGTTCCGCAGTATGCGCACTGATGCCGAGAAGGACGGCGTGGCACGTCTGGCACAGAAAGGGGATAAGCGTATCACTCCCGTGGGGAAGGTGATCCGCAAATGCCGACTGGATGAACTGCCCCAGCTGATCAATATTCTGCGGGGAGATATGTCTTTCATCGGCCCCAGACCGGAGCGCCCGGAGATTATTGCACAGTACATGGAAGTCATGCCGGAGTTCGCATTCCGTATGAAGGTGAAAGCGGGACTGGCCGGTTTCGCACAGGTATACGGAAAGTACAATACCTCTCCGTATGATAAATTAAAACTGGATTTAACATATATCGAGAATTATTCTGTGTGGCTGGATCTTAAATTGATGCTTCTGACACTGAAAGTATTGTTCTGGCCGGACAGTACCGAGGGTGTGGAGAGCGAACAGGTAACGGCTTTCAAGGCAACCTACGATGGTCGTGCCGAGAAGGATGACGACTGAGAAGGCAGGAGGTAGACGCATGGAAGTAAGCTACGGAAAAGAGCCCTTCGACCTGAGACTTATGTGTCTGCGGCTATGCCGCAATCTGTGGAAAATACTGGCTGTGACAGTAGTGGGAACATTACTGTTCGGCGGCGGTTATTATGTAAAAAATGTGGTGCTGCAGCCCGATCCCGGGTATGCGGCTTCTTCCACTTATAAGGTAGAATATAAAGAAAACCCCAATGCGGCGGGTGCGTACTACATTAACGAGGCTACATGGAACACCATGATCCATACGGGAGAATTTCTGGATGGTGTGGAGAAGCATCTGCAGGAGGCTGTGGAACGGGGAGACAATGGAGCTTCGGAAGCACTGTCTCTGGGCAGAGACCAGTGGATCGCAGATCTCTCGGCAACACTTCCCTCGGATTTCAGTGTTCCGGTGACGCAGGCGGCAACTCAGGATCCGGAGATGAGTATTGCTCTGGCCCATGCAGTAGAAGATACCATGTGTGACGAATTCGCAGAGAGTATCGTGGAGATCGACCGGATCAAAGTGCTGGATCACGGAGATTTTGCAGAAGTCGTGGTACCGGATGTGCGCCCGGTGCGGGCAGTCATTCTGGCGGCGGTATTGTCTCTGTTTTTTGCAGTAGTGCTCTTTTTGCTGGTGGAGATCTCGCAGGACAGCATCTGGCTGCCGGCAACACTTCGCAGACGCTACGGACTGAACAGTCTGGGAACGGTGCGCAGTGTGGGATTTGCGGAAAATCTGATGTATACGCTGGAGAAAGTGTACGATAAAAAGCAGGCAAAGGAGTCCGAAAATGCGGAAATCTGCCGTGTGGCAGTATGTGTGGCACTGCCGGAAGCGGATCCGAAGGAAGTCGTGGAGGATTTGCAGAAGCTGGCTAAGACAGATAAGACCCGGAAGGGAATACCGGTGGAATATGTAGCGGTTCCCAGTCCGCTGTTATGCCCGGAGAGTGGAGAGACACTTCGTAAGGCAGATGCATTTCTGCTGGCAGTGCCGGCCGGAGAACGGGTGGGAAAGAGACTGGAAGCGGTATTAGAGTATCTGCATACCCAGGACTGCTCTGTGAACGGAGCCTTCCTGTGGAATGCGGATGAACAGCTGATCCTCAGCTATTATTTTCTGCCGGGAGCCATACAGACACAGAATACAGAACACGGAGGAGAGCAGGCATGAAGGTAGAAGTTCTGGCATCGGTAATGAATGCTTCTCTTCCGGAGACCGTACAACATATGAACCTGCAATCGGACGCGGTGATCATCAATCAGTGCGACCGGCTGGGGCAGGAGGAAATGCAGATATCTCCGGGGAACGGAAGAATCCGTTTCTGCAGTTTTCCCGACCGTGGCATCGGCAGAAGCCGCAATGAGGCCATTCTTCGGGCGGAAGGGGACATCTGCCTTTTTTCGGATGCGGATATTGTGTATGAAGATGGTTATGAGGCGGCTGTTCTTGCGGAGTTTGAACGGAATCCCCGGGCCGATATGATCATTTTCAATATTGAGGTGGAGGAAGAACGCCGCACCTACCATATTACGGAACGGAAACCGGTACGTTGGTATAATTGCGGGCGGTATGGCGCAGTCAGTTTTGCTGTACGCAGAGAGAGCCTGCTGCGATCGGGAATCACGTTTTCCCTGTTGTTTGGCGGCGGTGCAAAATACAGCAATGGAGAAGACAGCCTGTTTTTGACAGAGTTTATTAAAAAAGGCTGCCGTGTATATACCGCACCGGTGACCATCGGCAGAGAGGAAGCCGGGGAATCCACCTGGTTTCATGGCTATAATGAAAAATTTTTCCATGACAGAGGAGTACTGTATCATTATCTGTATGGATGGCTGGAATGGCCGCTGGCACTGCGGTTTTTGTATGCTCATAAGGGTACGCTGTGCACAGAGGTAAGCCTGCAGCAGGCCAGACAGTGGATGCGTGACGGCATCCGGGAGGCAGGAGGACGATAGCTTGCTTTTTGGAAAAAAGGCCATAAAGAAAGGAGGTTCCACATGGAGAAGAGCGCACTGGTGTATATCATATTGACAGCTGTTACCGTAGCATTCGGTTTTCTGGTAAAAAATCGTGACTATACGACAGACTATCTGTCCGGCAGACGCTCCTTTCGTGGGAATACCTCCGGGGATCTGATGGCGGCCGGGCCGGACAGACAGCAGGCATGCAATGCTGTGGCGGAATTCGCCATCTTCTGTCTCCTGGCCGGGGTTTCTGCCTGCCGCATTGCTGTGGGCGGTGATTACTGGGTCTACTGGCTGAAATTTCAGCTGATCGATCAGGGAAGGCATGTCTCCTACGAAACCGGTTTTGTGTATCTGGTGAAATTTTTCCATCTGATTTTCGGAGAGGGATCTTATCTTCCGATCTTTGGCTTCTTTTCCCTGATTACGGTCTTCTTTTTCCTGAAGGCACTGCATGATCAGGCGGACTGGTATGTATTTTCCCTGTTCCTGTTATTGACACAGGGATTTTACTTTAATAGTATGAATTCGGTACGTTACTATTTCGCACTGGCACTGGTCATGTATACGCAGAAATATGTGCTGCGGGGAGAATATGGGAAGTTTCTTCTCTGGGTGCTGCTGGGCTGTACGATCCACAAATCGGTACTGCTGGTCATCCCGGCATATATTGTGATAGATCTCTTGTCCCGGATCCGGCTGAAAAAGTGGCACTATGCGGTTGGCGTATTACTGATCTTATCTCTGATCTTCGGACAGGATGTGTACCGGAATATTATCTTCCGGTTCTATCCCTATTACAAGGATTCCATGTTCGACAACGGACAGTTATCCTATGTCAACATCGCCAAATGCCTGGCAGTGCTGATACTGTGCCTGATCTATTGGAAGGACAGCGTTCAGGAAAATCGCAGAAACCGTTATTACTTCTACCTGAATCTGGCGGGACTGGTGGTCTATTCCTGCGGCTCCTTTATCCCGGAAGTATCCCGAGTGGCATATTACCTGATCCAAAGCCAGATTTTCCTGATTCCGGGTGTGCTGAAGGATGCCAAAAAGGGATGGTTCCGAACCCTGTGTATTATTGGCGTTGTTGCAGCATATCTATTGTATTTCGTAATGCTGTTGCGGGGAATGTATGATGTGGAGATACGGCTACTTCCGTATCTAAACTGGATCTTTAATTAAAAGAGGATTTAATTTATGAAAGTGCTGTGGGTCTGCAATATCATGCTTCCGGTCATAGCCGAAGCATTGCATAAAGAAGCTTCGAATAAAGAGGGCTGGCTGTCCGGTCTGTTGGAGCAGGTAGCCGCGGAGAATTCCAGTGACCTGGAGCTGGCTGTGGCATTCCCGGTGCCGGCAGATACGGAGGTGCCCTGGAGACTGCAGATAGCAATGCCACGGGAAAAAGAAGACCGGGAGCATTTACAGACAAATACAGATGCTGAAGCATATAATATCACATGTTATGGATTCCACGAAGACACCGTACACCCCGACAGATATCAGCCGTTGCTGGAAGAAGAACTGCATCGGATCACGGAAGACTTTTCACCGGATGTGATCCACTGTTTCGGCACGGAATATCCACACACACTGGCAGTATGCCGGGTGTTTCCCCACAAGGAGAAGATACTGGTGGGAATTCAGGGAATCTGTACGTTGTGTGCGGAGGCATATTTTGCCGATATGCCGGAATCGGAGATCCACAAGACCACTTTCCGGGATCTGGTGAAGAAGGATACCCTGCGCAGCCAGCAGGAAAAATTTGCCCGCAGAGGTGTAATGGAGAGGGAAGCAATAGGACTTGCCGGCAATATCACCGGAAGAACCGCCTGGGACAGGGCAGTGACTACCGCGTGGAATCCCAAGGCACATTATTATACGATGAATGAGACCCTGCGGGCTTCCTTTTATGAAGGACAATGGCAGCCGGAGCACTGTGAACCCTATTCCATTTTCGTCAGTCAGGCGGATTATCCTCTGAAAGGACTGCACTATCTGCTGCAGGCCTTGCCACAGATCCGGGAGAAATATCCCCGGGTACAGGTGTATGTGGCAGGAAATGATCTGACGGCATACCGGACACCGAAGGAAAAGCTGAAAATATCGGCATATGGCCGTTACCTGCGCAGACTGATCCGGGAAGGACAGCTGGAGGACAGGGTACACTTCCTCGGAAAACTGACCGGAGAAGAAATGAAGGAAAGATTTCTGAAAAGTCATCTGTTCCTGTGCTGTTCCTCTCTGGAAAATTCACCGAATTCCCTGGGAGAGGCCATGCTTCTGGGAGTTCCCTGCATCAGCACGGAGGTAGGGGGAATCCCCAGCCTGTTTGATGGCGGAAGGGACGGCTTGTGGTGCCGGGGACATCAGCTGTCGGAAGTGGTTGAAAATGACAAATATGCGTCAGATGCTTCTGAAAGTAAAAATAACACACGAAATTATAAAACGACAAAAACAGAAGAATTGGAAAATATTGTAAATTCCATGGCAAATTCTATTATCGAAATGTGGAGTTCTCCGGAGAAAATGCTAGAATACTCAAAAAATGCAAGAGAACATGCAAGAAAAACCCATGATAAAGAGCAGAATTTCGCAAAATTGCAGGAAATCTATGCAAACATAGCAGGGAGGAAGGAATGAAGCTGATATTTGTCTCAAACTATTTTAACCATCATCAGCTGCCCTTCTGTGATGCTCTGTATGAATTGCTGGAGGGAGATTTCTGTTTCCTGCAGACACAGCCCATGGAAGAAGAACGGGTGAAGATGGGCTGGCAGGCCGAGGAACGTCCCTACGTGCGCTACGCTGCGAAGAATTCGTATTCGTGTGCACATAAGTCTGGAGGGGAGAAAACACCCGGCTCTGAGTCAAACAGCAACGCCGTCACAGATGCGGAAGATTTTGAGAAACTATTGTTTACCGCGGATGTGGTGATCTTCGGCGGATGCGATGACGAAAGCTATATTCAGGAGAGACTGACTGCCGGAAAACCGATCTTCCGTTATAATGAACGCTTATATAAGGAAGGGCAATGGAAGGCTGTTTCTCCGAGAGGCCTGTTGCAAAAATACAAGGATCACACCAGATACCGTAAGGCACCGGTGTATTTCCTGTGCGCAGGAGCCTATGTGCCTTGCGATTATCACCTGATCCATGCCTACCCCGGCAAAATGCTGCGCTTCGGCTATTTCCCGGAGACCAGGCATTACGAGGCAGGGCAGCCCTTCAATCACAAAGAACCGGGCAGTATTCTGTGGGCGGCCCGGATGATCGACTGGAAGCATCCGGAGCTGGTGGTGAAAACAGCATCTTATTTAAAAGAACATCTGGAAGAAAATACGTTTCATATTACCATGATCGGCGGAGGGGAACTGGAGGAAGAGACGCATCGCCTGGCAGAGGAACTCGGAGTGACCGACGTGATCACCTTTCCCGGTTTTCAAGGCCCGGAAGAAGTCCGGGCGGCCATGGAAAAGTCAGAAATCTATCTGGTCACCAGTGACCGCAAAGAAGGCTGGGGGGCAGTGGTGAATGAAGCCATGAACAGCGGCTGTGCTGTGGTGACAGATCATATGATCGGAGCGGCTCCCTGGCTGATCCGTCAGGGAGAAAACGGCAGGATGTACCGGGACGGTGAGGAACAGGAATTATTTCGGACCGTGGAACGGCTTCTCAGGGATCCCGGAGAGTGCCGCAGACTGGGAGAAAACGCACAGCAGACCATTGTCGGGGAATGGAATGCCCGGACGGCTGCGGAAAGATTGATCGAACTGTGCCGGAAAATGAAGTTCTTGCCAGAAATGTCAGAAGAACAGGAAATGCCGGATGTCGGCCAGGATGTGATGCAGGACATCACAACACCTGCCCCGGTGATTCCACAATTATGGAATGACGGCCCCTGCTCTCCGGCCCCTGTGATCCCGGAGCGGTCTATGTATAGGAGAATAAACAGTGAACAGTAGTGTAACCAAGCAACCGCTGATCAGCGTGATCGTGCCGGTGTACAATATCATACCGTATCTGCCCCGCTGCGTGGAAAGCCTGCGGACACAGACTTACGAAAATCTGGAGATCCTGCTGATCGATGACGGTTCCACGGATGAGACACCGGCATTATGTGACCGGCTGGCAACGGAGGATGAGAGAATCCGCGTCTTCCATAAAAAGAACGGCGGGCCTTCTTCCGCCCGGAATTTCGGATTACAGCAGGCCGGGGGAGAATATGTGGGCTTTGTGGACAGCGATGACTACGTGGATGCGGATATGTATGAGCGGCTGTACGGGGCAATCGAAAAGACCGGGATGCCCGTAGCGCAGGTCGGCAGAGATGAAATTGACAAAGACGGCAATATTTTACCGAATATCTGCGAGCCGGTGGCAACGGAACAGGTGATCCCGGCAGAAGATTTTCTGAAGGAACTTCTGATGCACCGCGGAGACTGCTCCTTCTGTACCAAGCTTTTGCGGAAGGACCTGTTTACCATAGAACAATTTCCGGTGGGGGCACTGAATGAAGATTTTCATTTATTAGTAAAAATGCTGACCCGGGAGGAAAGTGCAGTTCCGGGGATTGCATGCATTCCCGGACAGGCGTATCATGTATTTTATCGTCCGGACAGCAATACCAGAGACAAGAACCGGTTCTCCAGAGTATTCGCCGACAATATCGACAATGCGGACATGGTGCTTGCACTGGTGGATAAAAAATATCCGGAGCTGTCGGAAATCGCATTCCGGTTTGGAATCTTCCAGCGGCTGGATTATCTGCTGCACATCCCTATTGCCCAGATGACCGGGGACAACGCATTCTACCGCAGGGTGGTGCGTGACTTGCGTCACAGCTGGTGGAGAGCCATGAAAAATCCCTGGCTTACCAAAAAGAACAAGTGTTATCATACACTGTTTGCCATTGCACCGAAGGGAATCCGGGTACTGCATAAGAAACTGAAGCACATAGAGTGATGCCCGACGTAGAGGCAGGATAGAACGGGCAACACAGCAACCATAAAATAAGGAATGAGTCACGTTATATGAAGAGAAAATTGGCATTTCTGGGAGCAATTCTCCTGGCGGCATTTATATTCACCTACGAGGGCAATACCTATCAGACGCATGCATTGGATGAAGAAGATCAGGCATGGATCGAAGAAGCACGAGGGGCTTTGCAGAATATCGTAGAAGACCGGGAGGTCATGGCACTGGTCTATCTGTGCGATAATCTGACGATCCGTGCGGAAGCGGCGGAAGACAGCACAAAAGTGGTCACCGTGCCCAGTGGACAGATGGTGGAGATCCGGGATGTGACGGTGGAAGAAGACTATCAGGTCTGGGAAAAAGTATCCGCCGAGGTAAAGGGCAAGGTCTACGAGGGATATATCCCCCGGGATTATCTGGCATGCTCGGATGAACGTTTTCTGGAATGGGAAGAACTGTACGGCATGAATCCCGGAGCGGCGGTTATGCTGGCAGAGGAAAATGCCACCGGTGTTTATGCGGACATCGAGCAGTTCCCGGAGAGCTACCGGCCGGCATTGCAGGCTTTGAAACAGAAACATCCCAACTGGACCTTTGTACGACAGAATACCGGACTGGATTTCCAGACCGCAGTCAACAACGAACTGCAGGGTGGAAAAAGTCTGGTCTATAAGAGTTACGGGGATTATTGCAAGGAAGGACAGCACAGCCCCAACTGGTATTTCGCTTCGGAAGATGTACTGAAATTATACATGGACCCCAGAAATTCCCTGCAGGAGAATGCTATTTTCCAGTTTGAACAGCTGACCTACAACGCAAGCTATCATACGGAAGAAGCGGTAAAGAATTTCCTCGAGGGAACCTTCATGAACAGCAGTCAGAACGCACCGGAGACCTCAATGAAATTCTACCATATTTTCTGGTCCATCGGTGCGGAGGAGAACCGGCAGGTCAGCCCGTTCCATCTGGCAGCCAGAGTACTGCAGGAGCAGGGAGAGGGGACATCCCCGCTGATCTCCGGCACCTATCCCGGTTATGAACATTATTACAATTATTTCAATGTGGGAGCTTCCGGCAGTACCAATGAAGAAGTGATCCGCAATGGATTGAATTATGCCAAAGATCATGACTGGCATGGAGCCTACTACTCGATCCTTGGAGGAGCGGAAGTAATCTCCGCAAGCTACATACGTAAGGGCCAGGATACCCTGTATTTACAGAAATTCAATGTATCCCCCACTGCCAGCAATCCGGTATATACCCATCAGTATATGCAGAACATCTCAGCACCCACCAGCGAGGCACTGAGCATGAAGAAACTGTATGAAAGTGCGGGAGCGCTGGAGAATACCTTTGTCTTCAAGATTCCGGTCTATGAAAATATGCCGGCCAGCCCCTGCCCGATGCCGACTTCCTCTACCAATGTGGTATTGCAGGTACCGTCGGGTTACGATGCTTCCACGATCTACGTGGACGGCATTGCCTATACACCACAGGTGCGGAATAACCGCCGTATCGTCAAACTGCCGAACGGAAATGCCCAGTCGGCGGTCGTGTACCGGTATAATGAGAACGGAGCGCCCATCGGCATGTATGTCTGGACCCTGGAATATCGTAACAATGCCTATGTGGCCACAGAACAGCCGGGACTTACGGATCTGCTGACCTACCATGGATTTTCCATCCGGATTACCGGAAAAGCGGGAATCCGCTTCAAGACCGGCATCAGTACGGACCTCAGAGCACAACTGCTGGGAAATGGTGTGAACGGCTATCATCTGAAGGAATACGGAACACTGGTCATGAACAATGCCAACCGGACAAGCTATCCCATGATCAAAGGCGGCGAAAAAGTCATCAGCGGACTGGCTTACGGTACGAATGCCAACGGCACCCATCAGGACAGTATTTATGAGACCGTGAGTGGCAGATACCGGTTCACTTCCGTACTGGTTGGCCTTCCGGCAAACCAGTATAAGGTGGAATATGCATTCCGCGGATACATCATCCTGAACAAGGATGGCAAGGACATTACCATCTACGGTCCGGTGCAGGCCCGCAGCATCTATGCTCTGGCACAACAGGTACTGAATATGGGAACCTATGCACAGGGATCGGAGGCGGATACTTTCCTGCGAAAACTGATCAGTGATGCACAATAGTTAAGAATGAAAAACAGATAGGACAAAAAGATGAAAAGAAAAGCAACAAGATTTCTGGCACTGGCCATGAGCGCTGTTCTGGTAACATCCCTGACGGCCTGCGGAGATGGCAGTGATGAAAATGCGAAGGATGCCGTGACTCCCGTAGAGGCACAGCCGATGCTCTCAGAGCTGGAGCTGGAGATTCTCAATCTGGAGACAAAATATAATAAAGGAGAGTTTACCCAGGAGGATTATCTGTCATTGGCCGATGCCTACAACAGAGCGGGATACATCCGCAAACAGCGGGATATGCTGGAACAGGATTACCGGCTCTATGCGGATGAGGAAGCATTTGCTGCTCTACAGGAGCTCAGCGTGAATCTGGAGGAAGAGACAGAGGGGATCCGCAGCCGTGCACAGGAAATGCAAAATGATCTGGAGCTGACCGAGTATCTGAGTGAGAGCGTGAATCTCATCGACAGCGAGGACTGGTTCACCACCATGATGCCCAAACTGAAAGAAGGACAGCGAAACTACTATCTGGAAAGAGACAGTCAGCCTCTGCTCTATGTACAGACCGGCTATACGGAAGAGGGACAATGCTTCTCCAGGGTGTGGTATACCGGAAGTGACACGAAACGTTTTCTGAGCCAGGAGGGTGCAACGATCCGGCTGGTAACAGTGACAGCGGCCGGTGCGGACGAGAACATCGCGGATCCGGCAGAAACTGAGAATCCCGATGCCACACAGGAAACGGGAACCACAGAAGCCAGAGCCCGGGAAAATACAACGACAGAGATTTCGGATACAACAGCGCCTCTGGCAGATACACCGGAAACCATGAAGGATTGGAACGGTACCTTCGAAGCCTGGAGCGTGGACAGCGCTACCGGGAGCATTACCCATGAACAGGGAACCATGCAGGGCGGTGTGCTCACGGGAGACTATACCTGTGATGTCCATACCGGAGAAGGTGCGCTGGATGTCTATTCCCTCTGGAGCAACCGGGAGGGCATGGAATATATCACTTACACGGGAAGTTTTGATTCCGAAGGAAAGATCCTGACAGAGCAGCCTTCCGAAGAAATCAAGAAAAAACTGCTGGAGGGAACAGATTATACGGATCTGATCCTCTATGCCTATGATGCTACCGGTGAGAACTGCCTGTGGCAGGGAATCGGCGGGGATATTACCGCAGAGGAGTATCGTTTTGGCGGGGAAATGATCGGACTGGAGACCCGCCCGGAGTACACTTCCTATGAGGTGACAGAGGATATGACAGCAGAGAACAATGCAAATACAGCAGAGGGAACCGGTGCCGCCACGGACGGCAGAGAGAACGGCAACGCAGCGGACAACACCACGGGTGCCATAGACAGTGATACCCCGCAGATCCGTATTTTTGACGGAGAAGTACAATGGTTTGACGGAAAATACTGGGTCAGCGCCGGTGCGGTCAGAGAAATGGCAAAACAGGATCCTTTTGCGGCTTATGAAGAAAACCATGATACCACTGCATCCGGAAGCATCACAGGAAGCATTACCGGCAAAATCACCGGCAGTGCAGATGGCAACAGTACAGCCGGTAACGATGGGCAGACGATCACCGGCAGCGGAACCGTGTCGGGAGACAAGACCGGTGGAAGTATTCAGAAACCTGCAACCACCCAGAATCCCGGCACCACGCCAAAGCCAACGACCAAACCTGCTGCGACAAAGCCTGCAGTCACTCCGACCCCTGCGCCCACACCGGCTCCGACCCCGGAACCTGCGCAGGATGATGACGATGACGACGATGATGACAGCGGCAGCAGTGATTCCGGCAGTAGTGATTCTGGCAGCAACGATAGCGGAAGCAGTGACAGCGGCAGTTCCGGTGGAGACAGCGGCGGAAGTGATGTAGATATGGACTGGACACCGGATCTATTGTAAGAAAGGATATTTTATACCAATGAAACTGACAGAACGAAAGAAAATGATATTGATCCACATCGCGTGGATCCTGGCACTGGCGGTGATCCTGTGGCCGCTGTTTACGATCGCAAAATACGATTATCCCTCTGCAGATGACTGGTCTTTCGGAAAATATATGTACCGGGCAATGCAGGCCGGAGAAGGAATCGCCGGTGTATTTCATGCGATATACCAGACATTGGCACAAAATGTGTGGGAAGCCAGATTTTCCATACTGATTCTGTCGGCTTTGCAGCCTGCGGCATTTGGAGAACATTTTTACCGGATCACCCCCTATCTGATGATCGGTTCCGTGATCCTGTCCCAGTTCCTGCTGCTCAGAGAATGCATTGCGGGCCAGGCAAAGGAGAACCGCTGGCTGATCCTGCCCATCGGTATTCCCATGGCAATTCTCCAGGTGCTTTACTGCCCCTATCCGGAGGAAAGCTTTTATTGGTATAACGGTTCGGTGAATTACACTTTTGTGTATAGCTTGTCACTGGTCCTGCTGACACTGTATCTGGAAATTGCGCTTCGCGAGACCGGCAAGGCAAAGCGGGTCGTGCTTACCGTGCTGGCCTGCCTGCTGGCGATTCTGGTGGGTGGCAACAATTTTTCCACCAGCGTATCCACCATGTGCCTGTTGATCTGTCTGCAGATCTTATTCCTGATCTGCCGTAAAGATGCTTTTCGCCGGACCTGGATCGTGACACTGTTAGAGACACTCAGCGTATTGATGTGTGTGACTTCTCCGCTGACAGCAACCAGACTCAACGGCAATTTTGGCGGCAGCACAGCCAATTCCCCGTTGATGGCCATCTGGCTGTCCCTGGAGAGAACTTTTCTGAATATTATCAGCTGGACGAATCTGAAGGTCCTGCTGCTACTGGTTCTGCTGATCCCTTTCTTCTGGAAAGCGGTCAGAAAAATGAACTATGAGTTTCGCTTCCCCGGCCTGTTTACTGCGCTGACTTTCGGAGTATACGCCTCCCAGGCTACTGCAACGATCTACGTGGACGGCACCATGGGCGGCGGCAGACAGGGAGCTATCCTATGGTATTTCTATGTATTGTGGATGGTAGCCAATGTACTGTACTGGTGTGGCTGGATCGCAAAGCGGGTTCTGAAAGCGGAAAAGAGCGAAAAGGCAGACCTGTTGGCACAGAAATACCTCCTGCGTTATTTTGCAGTGACGGGGGCACTTCTGGCAGCAGTCGTTCTGTTTGGCAATGTCCAGAGCACCACCAGTTACCGTGCCTACCGCATGTGGAGAAACGGCTGGGCACAGGCCTACGGCGCCGGCTGGGAAGAGCGGATCGCGGTGCTGAAGGATGATTCCGTGAAAAATCCGGTGTTCCGACCGCTGAATTATGTGGAACTGCTCATGTATACCGATCTGCAGCCCGAGAATGGCTATGTGTGGGTAAATACGGCCTGCGCGGAGTATTATGGGAAGGAATCTGTGACGGTGGTAGCCGGGATGGCGGGAGAATAATTGCAGGATATTATGGAGAGCTGCTTTTCTTCCAGACAACAGGTGAACAATTACCTGATCTGGGCAATCCGGATGATCAACAGTCCGGTAAGTACAATAGCAAAGACACTTCTTGAAGATGAGGGACTTCGAAATATAGTAGAAGAGAAAAGCAAAAACACTCAGGACTTTTACACGCGTTTTTTCTCCGGGGTGCGAAAAAATAAGGAAACAGGAGACAACCTTGGGGAAGAAATGCTTGCGGTATGCCTGCAGGTTCTTGTGAAATTGCCCGAAGAAGAGGGAAAATTTTGCGTAATTACAGATGATAAAGGCGCCGCAGGTAAAATAGATGTCTCTTTCAGACGGGTGAACCGGAGATACCGGCAACAATGGAATCATCAAAATCCTTGGAGCTGAAATCTACGATATAGACAATCGGGAGATTACATTGGACTGTGCAGAGGCGGCCCGGAAAATAGTGGAGAAGAAGATACATATTGCGTTGTAGGGAAGGCATCGGTGGAATATCGGTGCCTTTATTCGCAGAATCCAGCTTTGCATGGCTCTGAATAGTTACAAACTATGATATATCGCAATTAGAAACAATAGGAGAAACGGAAGAGGAAGTAGACTCTCCTTCATTTTTTTTTAAGAAATTATATGATAATAAATAAAAGCTTGTACTTGTAGCTTAAATTGATTAGAATAGAAAGGAAAATATAGAAATTCTAATAGGAAACAGAATTGAGGATAATGACATGGAATTTGCTATAAAAGGGAAGTCGTTCTGCATATGGTCAAAGAAGCGGATATTATATACCATCTGCTTTTTCCTATTCTGTCTGATCGACCAGAGAACGAAGACCGGTTCCGGATTGGATGGGGCGATAGAGACTTTCCGAAATATGGTGGGAGTATTGATGGCTGTTATCATCATGTCGCACTACAAATGGGAAGAAGTGATGGCTCACAAGATTCCGTATGTGATCTGGACGGTGATAGGTCTTACAGCGGGAATTCTCTTTATTGCTTTAGGGCAGCCCTTAGCATATTATGTTAACGGACGTGTGATGGTCGGCCTTGATGTATTATTATTTGGCTATGTGGCGATTCATACGGTGATCAGCGTATTGATAGAAAAAAAGTATCCGAAGCTGAATAAACGAATGCTTGGCCTGTGGGCAGTTATGATGCTCCTGATGATTTTTTCCAAAAGCGATTATATATGGCCGTGGTGCTATTTTATCATGTTTGGCTGTTTTTATCTCACGGACTTTACGGCAGAAGAGCAGGAGGACATGTATCAGGGAATCATGAATGGCGTTATCCTTGCTTTTTTTGCATTCCAGGGATATTGCTGCGTATTTCGACCCTATGATCAGGTAAGATATATAGGCATTTACAATAACTGCAATCTGAATGGCTTGTTTTATCTGGAGGTATTGGCAGCGATATTTGGAAAAATATTGTATGTGACGAAGGAAAATAAGCATAAATTCTGGAGAGTATATTACTGGCTCGGTGCAGGAGTGGTGTATTCCTTTCTCTTTATGACGATTGGACGAACCGCATGGATGGTTTCCTTTGTATTAGGACTGATATTCCTTGGATTCTACCAGAGTGAAAAACGAAAAAAGCAGTATATCAGAAATGGTCTGCTGTTGGTATTGTGTGTATGTGTGATGTTTCCGCTTACGTTTAGCATGACAAGGTATCTGCCGGCGGTATTCCATCATCCGGTGTGGTTCTGGGGGGAATGGAGCGAAGACAAGGTGCATTCCTGGGACCCATGGAATTCCGAGAAATATGTAGATATAGATGAACTGTTAGAGACTGCTGTCGGAAGAACGACAGAAATCACAAATGGGATTTTTGGAGCAAATCCTTTTACAATAAAGGCATTTGCGGCAGAACTGCAAGAAACGGCCTCGCAGGAAGAACAACTGCAGGAAATGGCTGTTTTAAAGACAGAGGAAGAATACACAGATCCATTTCTAGTACGAAAGACGATATACAGTCACTATCTTGCCAATTTGAATCTCGTAGGACATACACAGAGTGATCAGGGATTTCAATTGACGTATGCTTACTGGATTGGGCATGCGCATAATATTTATTTGCAGTTTGCAACAGACTTTGGCATACCGGCCGCAGTATGCCTGATTATTTTATGCTTAGTCAGTATTGTGAAATTAGTAAAATGCTATTATCAAAAAGGGAGACCGGTAGTGGCAGCAGTCAGCATTTTTGTTATGCTGGTTCCTCTTTTATTTGGAATGTTAGAGTATTCCTGGGGCAGCAGTGCTCTCACCATGATACTTTTATTCCTGTGTTGGAGACAAACATTAGTATATGAAAATGAAAAATAATTTTTTGAAAATACCGATTAACAGAATTATTGCGTTGCTGATCATGGACACCATGTCCATAGTGATAGCATCGTTTGCAGCAATTTATATCCGCTTCGATTTTCAATTCAATGCGATACCAAAAGAATATATGGCGAAGTTCGAATATATTCTACCGTTTAATATTGGATTCACGATATTGTTTTTCGTAATCTGGAAATTGTATAAAAGTGTATGGCGTTATGCAAGTGCAACAGAAATGCTGAATATTGTGTTCGCCACCTGTTGTGCATCAGTTGCCCAATTTGTACTCTGCCAGCTTACGAACCAGAAAATGCCCAGGAGCTATTATATTATCTATTTGTTCCTGCTGTTTGCAATGACCTGTGGTATCCGTTTCAGTTATCGTATTCTACGCATTATTAACATGAAACGCACTGAGATCGCACAGAAGAAGACGGGCAATAATGTCATGCTGATCGGTGGAGGCGCTGCAGCGAACGCTATCCTGAAAGAAGCGGAATCCAGTCAGTTCGTATCCATGAATATCAAATGTATCATTGATGATAATCCCGGCTGTCACGGAAAGTTCCTGAGAGGTGTGCCTATTGTAGGCGGAAGAGAGAAAATCGCTGATGCGGTGGGACAGTACAGCATTGATGAGATTATTTTTGCAATTCCCTCTGCCAGCAATAAAGTACGTAAGGAAATATTGGATATCTGTAAGGAGACAGGATGTAAACTTCGTACATTACCCGGGATTTACCAGCTGATCAACGGAGATGTATCGGTATCTAAGCTGAAAGAAGTAGAAATCGAGGATCTTCTGGGAAGAGATCCGATTCAGATCAATACCGAGGAGGTACTGAATTCGGTACACAACAAGGTGATTCTGGTCACCGGTGGAGGAGGATCTATCGGAAGCGAGTTGTGCAGACAGATTGCAGCACATCATCCGAAGCAGCTGATTATCCTGGATATCTATGAGAATAGTGTTTACGAGATTCAGCAGGAACTGTTGCGGAAGTATCCTGAACTCAATCAGGTTGTGCTGATAGCATCGGTACGAAATACTGCTCGTATAGAGAAGATTTTTGAGACATACCGTCCGGATATTGTATATCATGCAGCAGCACATAAACATGTGCCGCTCATGGAGACGAGTCCCAATGAAGCTATTAAAAACAATGTATTCGGCACGTATAAGACTGCACAGGCAGCAGCCAAATACGGTGTAAAGAAATTCGTATTAATATCTACGGATAAAGCGGTAAATCCCACAAATATCATGGGTGCTTCCAAGAGAATCTGCGAAATGGTGATTCAGATGATGAATCATACAACAGACACAAATTTTGTGGCAGTGCGTTTTGGAAATGTATTGGGAAGTAACGGCAGCGTGATTCCTCTGTTCAAACAGCAGATTGCGGCGGGAGGCCCGGTCACGGTTACAGATCCGAATATTATCCGTTATTTTATGACAATACCGGAAGCTGTCTCTTTGGTGTTACAGGCAGGTGCTTATGCCAGAGGTGGTGAAATTTTTGTATTGAACATGGGTGAACCGGTTAAAATTCTGGATCTGGCAACAAACCTGATTAAACTGTCCGGTTATAAACCGGGAGAAGATATCGAAATCAAATTCACCGGATTACGCCCCGGAGAAAAGATGTACGAGGAACTTCTCATGAATGAAGAGGGTCTGAAGGAAACTGCCAATAAAATGATCTTTATTGGAAAACCCATTGAATTTGATGAAGAAGAATTCCGGAGACAGCTGGATCTGTTGGAACAGGAAGCTGTCAATGAAGACGGAGATATTCGCAAAGAAGTTATGAAAATCGTACCTACGTATCATCCGACGGAGGAATAAATTATGTATACTCCTATCAAACGCATAATTGATATTGTACTGAGTGGTGTGGGGATCATTGTATTGTCTCCGTTATTGCTTGTGCTGTGCATTGCGATCAAATTGGATTCTCCCGGTCCCATTTTGTTCAAGCAAAAACGGGTGGGAATTCATAAGAAGCATTTTATGATCTATAAATTCCGAACCATGCGTACAGATACTCCCAAGGATATGCCGACACATATGCTGAGCAACCCGGAACAATATATTACCAGAACAGGAAAATTCCTGCGTAAGACCAGCTTGGATGAACTTCCTCAGATCTTTAATATCTTCAAAGGAGATATGAGCATTGTAGGTCCCAGACCTGCATTGTGGAACCAGTATGATCTGATCGCGGAAAGAGATAAGTATGGTGCCAATGATGTCCTTCCCGGACTGACCGGCTGGGCACAGATCAACGGTAGAGATGAACTGGAGATTCCGGTAAAAGCAAAATTGGATGGGGAATATATTGCCAAATATGGATTTAGCATGGATCTACGGTGCTTTTTTGGCACTTTTTTAAGCGTGTTGCGACAAGACGGTGTCGTGGAAGGTGGAACAGGAAGCATGCAGAATAGGGAGAATTCCGAGGAAAAATGAAAAAAATATTGATTTTAGGTGCCAATAGCTATATTGGCACCTCTTTTCGTAAGTATCTGACAACAGAATATCCGGAACAATATATTGTGGATACGGGCAGCCTGCGTGGAGACGCATGGAGACGCATGGACTGGTCCGGTTATGAAAGCATCCTGAATGTCACCGGCAAAGCCCATGCGGACATCAGTAGTCTTACGGAGGAACAGAAACAGGAATATTATGCCGTAAACTGTGATCTTGCACGGGAGGCCGCAGAAAAAGCCATAGCAGACGGTGCAAAGCAGTATATTTATCTGAGTAGTATTATTGTCTACGGTGACAGCAGCAACAGCAAGAAACCAGTGCACATTACGGCGAAGACGAAACCGGCACCTTCGAATTTCTATGGGGACAGCAAATGGCAGGCGGAACAAAAGTTACAGGAACTGTTTGCACAGAAGCAGACGGCAGATACCCGTCTGGCAATCTTACGTCTTCCCATGATCTACGGGCCCGGCTGTAAAGGCAACTACAGGACACTGCAGAAAATGGCACAAAAGCTGCCACTGTTCCCTACTTATCATAATGAGCGCAGTGTCCTTCAGATAGAACATCTTGCGGAATATCTGAGAATGCTGGTGGACAGCGGTGAAGAAGGGCTTTTCTGGCCACAAGATGAAACATATCGGAGTACACCGGACATGATTTTTGAACTTGCGGAAAAAGCAGGAAAACATATCCTTCCGGCAGCGTGGCTGAATCCTTTTGTCCGGCTGGCATTCTTTCTCCCGGGAAAACCGGGAAAGCTTGCAAGGAAAGCATTTGGAACATTGACGATTGAAAGACAAAAAGACTTGAAAACGGACGAGAAATATGGTATGAATGAAATATATTAATTCATATCTTGTTTAAAAGTCTTGCATATCGCAGTATATTCCTTTTCAAACAAACTGATGAATAAGAAAAATGGATGAAATATAGGTGAAACTGCGGATGGTTTCTAACGAATTCATTGAAACTGTTGATAATATTGGGTATAATGAAAAGTAGTGTAGTATCCGAATAGATGGAAGGATAAGACAAAGAATGAAGATCATATTAAACAATGTCGCCAGAGTGCAGCACGCAGAAGTGGAGATCAAGGGAATTTCAGTAATATCCGGCTATAATGGTACCGGAAAAAGTACGGTGTGCAAAGCACTGTATGCAACAAGTCAGGCATTTGGCCGATTGAATAAGAGAGTGCTGCAAAGCAGAGAAAACAGTATTAAAAACAGCATTGATGAATGGGAAAGCAAATCACGCACTGATTCTGATCCATTTTGGGAAGAATGCAGTGATAACTTCTTCAATTTACTGGAACAGATGAAGCTGTCGTTAGAAGACTTGACGGATGAGGATCTGCCGAAGCTGTTGCAGAGAGCCGGAATTGATCCGGAAGAGGACGGTTACGAAGATTTGCTCAGTGAATTGGGTAGAATACGAAAAAGACCTTTTGAAGATGATGCACATTTTGTGATTGAAAGGGCGTTTTCTCAATGCTTTAGCGGACAACTTAACACGTTGGGACAGGATACACAGGCGGAAATACAATTTGAGTATGGGAAGTCGGTGGCAAGAGCAGCCTTTCAGAACAATAAATTGACTGAAAGCACAGCAACACAGATCCTGATGAATAAGCCGGTATACATAGAGACCGGCAGCTCGCTGGATATGGTAATCAACAATCAGTATAGAAGAAGGCTATCGGCATCCAATGGGAAAATCCCGTTTTCTGCGTTGTATAAGTCTGCGACAGGTGTAATGACACTTGAGAAATACAACGAATTAAACAAAGTGCGAGAAATATGCTCCCGGATTATGAATGAGGTGACTCACGGAGAATTAGTATCTTCTACAACGAACAGAGAGATTACTTATCATGAAGAAGATTTACAGGATCCGATTCTGTGCCCCAATATTGCATCAGGGTTAAAAAATATTCTTACGATACAGAAATTATTGGACAACGGATATTTAAATTCGAACTCATTACTCTTAATTGATGAACCGGAAGTGAATCTGCATCCGGAATGGCAGGTGAAATTTGCGGAGATTCTGGTGCTTTTGTATAAAGAATTGGGAATCCGGATTATACTGAATACCCATAGTCCGTATTTCATGAGGGCAATAGAGACCAAACTGGCAGAACAGGAACTTGCTGATATGGGCAGATATTACTTTATGAAGGAAGTATCTCCTCGTAGATTCGTCGCAGAGGATGTCACAGGAAAAACAGAAATTGTATACCGGACAATGTATAAGCCACTGGAAGGACTGTAAGTGCTTATGAATATACAATATGATAAAAGTAAAATAGAAAGTACCTTGAAAGAAACATCTATAGACGATTCTGATCTAAGTAATGTAGTGTATCTGGTGGAGGATCCGCATACCGCAGAAAATTTTGATGAGATATCAAAACAGATAGCTGCAAAAGTACGTATGGGACATAAGCCAAGATCCTGCGATGCGTTATATCGAAGCGGGAAATACTATAATCTCATTGAGTTTAAGAATAGAAAATCCGCGGATCTGCGTAAAGGAAACGAGATGGTCGAATTACATGAAAAAGCTTTCGACAGCTTGGGACAATTGGCAATATATTTGAATTATCAAAACAGCTTGGATAACCTTGCCAAAGAGACAAGGCTGGTTGTAGTGTATAATGATGGCAAGGGAGCAGAAGAAGCTACATCAGATATAGCAAGCAGTAAAAGTCTGGATGGAATCACACAGAAATTGAAGCAGTTTTCCAAGGTAACAGCGTTGGATTCTTATCCTTTAAAATTCAAATTACAACGTGTAAAGGGACTGCTATACGATCAGGTAATTACGATAGATGTATCGGATTTTCAGACAGTTATGAACATGATTTATTCAGAATAGGGATCAGAAAGTCCTATATTATCATGGGGAATGATAATGGGACTTTTTGACTTTACTACGAAAAGAGGACAATAGCATGAGCAACAGTCCGTTGGTCAGTATCATTACAGTGGCGTTCAACAGTGAAAAAACCATATGCCACACGATAGAATCTGTATTGACCCAGACCTATGATAATATCGAATATTGGATTATTGATGGTGACAGCAGGGATCGTACTGTTGAGATCGCAGAATCCTACCGGGTGCAGATGGAGAATAAAGGCATCCACTATTATATCCTAAGTGAACCGGACGGCGGCATCTACGATGCTATGAATAAAGGAATCCGTAAGGCAACCGGAGAAATTATCGGCATTATCAACAGCGATGACTGGTATGAGCCGGAGGCTGTGGAGACGGCGGTCGATACCTTCCACATGACAGGCTGCGACCTTATGTATGCCAATATCCGTATGCACAAGGCGGATGGCAGCACCTTTGTCAAGACAGCCAGAAGCCGTAGATTCCAGACCTCCAGGGACTGGAACCACCCGACTACCTTCGTGAAAGCGGAGTGCTACAAGACCTACCCCTTCCGCCAGCTGGGCATCCATGACGACTACGGATTTTTCCTACAGATGCGAAAACTGGGGAAAAAGATCGTCACCGTGGACAAAGTACTGGCTAATTTTCATATGGGCGGCGCCAGCAACCACAAGGAGCTGAAGGCAGCCGGAAAACGTATCATGGATCGATACCGTTATTGCTATCGGATCAATGGCTACAGCAGATGGTATCTGATTGAGTGTGTGGTAATCGAGGTGGCAAAATATTTGCTGGGGTAGAGGGAAATATGAAAATATTACAGATCAACAGTCATTATGATCAAGGGGGAGCTGCCCGAATCGTAGCATGCATTCACAGACAGCTTCTGGCAGAAGGAATAGAATCGTACGTTGCTTACGGAAGAGGGAACAAATCAGATGATCCCAATGTATATCAGTTTGACAGACTTCCGGAGATATATGCGTCTGCTTTTCTTAGCCGGCTTGTTGGGTTGAATGGGTGGTGGAACCGAATCGCAACGAGACGACTGATTGCCTATATCGAAAGCACGCAACCGGATATTATTCATATGCATGCACTTCATGGATATTATCTGAATTTTCCGATGCTGTTCCATTACATCAACGAACATGCTATTCCTTGCGTATGGACTTTTCACGACTGCCACGCGTTCGTAGGAAACTGTGGGTATTTTTTTGATTGTGAAAAATGGAAGACAGGATGTGGCAACTGCCCTTATCTGCATAATTATCCCACCAGTCAATTCTTTGATTTTACCCATTATATGTGGAAATACAAAAAGAACTGGTTTACAGTGGGAGAACGGAAAGTGATCGTAACACCGTCTGCCTGGTTGACAGCCGAAACTGAAAAATCATTCTTCGGAAAATACCCATGTATCACTATTCACAACGGAATTGATGTGACGCATACTTTTTATCCTAGAAATAAGGGAACTTGCAGAAAAAAATATGGTTATTCTTCACAAGATAAATTGGTGTTGGGAATTGCGGTAGGATATCGAGATCCCAGAAAAGGGGCAAAATATATTCTGCGTATGGCGAAGACTCTTGAAAAGGAAGCAAAAGTCATATTGATCGGATGGAATAAAGAGAATGATTCCATGTTGGACGGACTTACCAATGTTATTCCGCTTCCCAACATACAAAGCACAGAAATACTGGCAGAGTATTACAGCATGGCAGATGTGTTCGTACTACCTTCAATTGCGGAGAATTATGCCACGACATCCCTGGAGTCTATGGCTTGCGGAACCCCTGTGGTAGGATTTGATGCGGGAGGAATTGCGGAACAATTGAAAGATTCAAAGGGTATTGCGGTAAAAACGGGGGATCAGGAGTCATTTACGGAAGCTGTGCGACTGGCTCTAAACAGTGTGAAACAGCAGGATGGAAAACTATTGCAGGGTGAAGAATTGGCGAAAATCATTCAAAAAGAAAATTCTGTGGAAAAAATGATCGCAGAATATCGGAAGGTGTACAAACAACTCGTGTAAAACGGAAGGAGAAACAGCAACGATGACCGTATCGGTGTGCATGGGAACCTATAACGGAGAAACATATATCGAACAACAGCTTAACACAATACTCCGGCAGACTAAAGCACCGGAAGAAGTGATTCTGTGCGATGATGGATCTACGGATAACACCGTTTCCATCATAGAACGGTTCATTCGGAAGAATGGCTTGGATGGTAAATGGAAATTATATCGGAATAAGATAAACAAAGGATATCCTTCCAATTTCTACTATGCATGCAGTCTGTGTAATGAGGAAATCGTGTTCCTTGCAGATCAGGATGACATCTGGAAAAACGATAAAATAGAGAAAATGTGTCGTGTTATGGAGAAAAATCCCGGAGCCAAAAGTGTTTGTTGTAAATTCAATCTCATGGATGAAAAAGAACAGGAAATTCACAGTATTATGGCACCGACACATGCACATGAAACCGGGGAAGTACGTAACGTCCCGGTAGAGGAAATTTTTTATAAATGTCAATGGCCGGGAATGGTCATGGCTTATCGCAGAGACTGGTATGAAAGCTGGACAAAAGGGAATTATCAGATTCCCCACGACTTCCTGATTGCGGCAAGAGCAGCAGAGGAGGGAGGATTCTTTCAGTTGGATGAGACATTGGCATATCACAGACGACACGACCACAATACCGGAGGAGAAGAACATCATATTCGCAAATTACTGAATAGAGACCGCAAATTAAAAGAAATCCGGGATTATCTGCAGATACTTCAACAGTTTCTAAAAGAAGAGGTACTGGCGACACATACAGCGAAACTGTTACTGAACCGGAAAACAACCGTCATGCAACAAAGAGAAGCAGCATTACAATCCGGGAGAATAAGTGCAGTTATAAAAAATGCATGGAAAAACAGAAAATATGTAAGACTTGCGACTGCTGTGTGCGATGTAATAATAGTGAAGCAACGATAGTATAAATATGGAATATGCGGAAATAATTCACATAGAATTTAGAAGCAGATATGCAATATAGACTGGACAAAGGGAGAAGGCATATGAGATAATACGATTGTCACAGTTGTTTGTAAAAGAGGGGAATACGTTGGAAAAACAGGGAGCAATAAGGCAGATTGCGAAAATATTTCCGGACTATTTTGACAGATTTGAATTACCGGAAGGTGCAAGGAGTGAAGCAATCAAAGTCTACAGGGCATGTAGAAGTGGGAAATGCGATAAAGCATCTTTTTTGCCATCCTATGAACAAAATAATTTTGTGTTGAATCCATTGGCGGATGGGAAAGATCCGGGACAATATTCATTATCTTCTTTTGAAAAGCCGAAAGACGTAAAAAGATATGCAGGTGTTATGTCAGATATGAAAGTTCCCTATCAGATAGCAGTAGGGGAGACAAATCCAAGACATGGTGTGGTACAGAGAACTAGGGAAAGAACCAAAAAGAAGACTTCTCATGTAGACTGGTGGTTGTATAGAGATGCAACGCCGTATGAAGAGTTTTCTTTGATAGCTGATTTTGAAAAATATCTTCAAGATTACAATCAGGAAAGAGATGATAGAAAGTGAAAAAATTTATTACTTTAAATAAATATGGTGAATTATACATCGATAAAATATTATTTGAAACATATTTTCCGATTATATTTACCTGTAAAAATGAAAATAATGATATTTTTATATGCGTGTGCTGCCAATGCAATGAAAATGGATGTAAGTGGTTAGTCGGAAGAACCAACGGTTCATTCATTGTGAGAATGCTTCAAAATGAAATAACAATTCGTCAATTATTGCTGGATTGTTGTACCGAAAAAATATCGGTAGATTATAAAAACCAGGAATATGCTATTGCATATAATAATTCCGATTGGAATGAAGAGAGTGATTATTTACCGAAGAAAGATGCCTACATTGATGCCGAAGGGGGAGAATTTGATGAAGAAATTGCCTATTTTACCTCGATTGAACATGTAGAGTATAATGAAGAGTATTATAAAATTATCATAAAAGAGCTGAGTACAATCGGCAACACAATAGACCCCTTATTGGATTCAATCACGGCGCTTTCATCAATTATCGGTACGATACCGGGTGAAATGTTCAAAACCGTGGAGATATCGGGAAAGTTATGTACTGATATTGCTGTAAAGGTTGGAAATTATATAAACCAGAGCAAGTTTAAGCCGATATTTAGTAGTAAAGTCACTTCTGATACAGAAAAAGTAAGTGTGGAAATAGAAAAGGAGAACAGTGAAATATCTGCATATGCAGCATAAAGGAGAGAAGATGGCAAAGTATAACAGCTCTTTGATTTTACAGAAAATGGTGTTTGACAAGATAGAATTCACCAGAAAAGGTTTCAAAAATGAAAATGAATTAACTTTCAAACTGCAGGTTCAAGTAGGCTTAGCGGAAGATGGTATGTATAAGGTGACGCTTGTTTTAAACGGAACCAAAGCGGAAGAGTATGATATTGTTATTGGGTTATCGGGGTTCTTTGAAATAGAAAATCAGGATCAGCTGGAAGACCAATTGCTTCAAAATCTGATCAATAAAAATGCGGTTGCAATATTAATGCCCTATCTTAGAAGTGAACTTACGCTATTGACGGCACAGCCGGATACAGATAGTGTTGTTCTTCCGATATTTAATATAAACAAAATGCTTGAAAAATAAATCGTAAAAAGCAAGGGAGAGAGGTAATCCTCTCTCCCTTGCTTTTACAGTCCTTCGGCTATCTCTACCAGATATTTACCGTAATTGGTCTTCAGTAATGGCTCTGCAAGCTTCAGAAGCTGTTCCTTGTTGATGAAACCGCGCTTATAGGCAATCTCTTTAATGCAGGAGATATATAAGCCCTGTCTCTTCTGGAAAGCAGCTACGAAATCCGCAGCATCCAACAGGGCGTCGTGATTGCCGGTATCCAGCCAGGCAAATCCGCGTCCCAATGTTTCCACCTGCAAAGTTCCACGATTCAAATACTCGTTGTTAATGCTGGTAATCTCGATTTCTCCTCTTGCGGAGGATTTTACATTCTTTGCAATCTCAACGACATCGTTGTCATAGAAATACAGTCCGGGAACCGCATAATTGCTCTTGGGATGCTTCGGCTTTTCTTCGATGGAAAGTGCCCTGCCGTTCTCGTCGAATTCCACCACACCGTATTCTCTGGGGTCACGCACATAATATCCGAAAATAGTAGCACCCTTTTCTCTTGCGGCAGCAGCACGAAGCACCTTAGAGAAACTCTGACCGTAGAAAATATTATCACCCAGAACCAACGCAACACGATCATCACCGATAAAATCCGCGCCAATGATAAATGCGTCGGCCAGACCTCTCGGTTGATCCTGTACAGCATACTCCAGATGCATGCCCAGTTGACTTCCATCGCCAAGCAGCTCCTTAAAAACAGGAAGATCTCTCGGAGTTGAGATAATCAGTATATCTTTGATATCAGCCAGCATCAGCGTAGAAAGCGGATAATAGATCATCGGCTTATCATATACCGGCATAATCTGCTTGCTGATTGCTTTGGTTAAAGGATAGAGACGAGTACCGGAGCCTCCGGCAAGAATAATTCCTTTCATTTTAAAGCCCCCTTTTTTTTCTATAGTCTGCGATGCCGTCCCATACTTTATCTTTATCGGATAAAATAAGATCGTCCTCTGTCATTCCCTCCGGCATAGGCCAGTCGACACCAATCTCAGGATCTTTCCATAACAGACCACCTTCATCATTCGGATGATAAAAATCCGTTACCTTATAGCAGAACTCGGCATAGTTGGAGAGTACTACAAAACCATGTGCAAATCCCTTGGGAATGAAGAACTGCTTTTTATTGTCCTCGGAAAGTCTTACACCGAACCATTTGCCAAAAGTATCGGAACCTTCTCTTAAGTCTACCGCTACGTCGTATACTTCTCCCCGGATAACGCGAACCAGCTTGTCCTGTGGAAAGCTAATCTGGAAATGTAGACCCCTTAAAACTCCCTTCTTGGAAGCAGACTGGTTATCCTGCACGAAAGTACAGTCAATACCGGCTTCTTTGAAATCATTATAATTGTAGGTCTCCATGAAATAACCTCTGGCATCACCGAATACGGTGGGCTCAATTACCTTCAGACCTTTAATTCCGTTACAATTTTCTGTTACTGTGATTTTACTCATGATTTTGAAATCTCCTGTTTTCTATTTGTTATTGTACATATCATCGTAATATTTCTGGTAATCGCCGCTAGTTACGTTGTTCATCCAGTCTTCATGCTCGAAGTACCAGGCAATCGTCTTGCGGATACCCTCTTTGAACATGGTCTCAGGATACCAGCCGATCTCTGCCTTAATCTTATCCGGAGCAATGGCATATCTTCTGTCATGACCCTTACGGTCCTCTACATAGGTGATCAAATCATTACCTATATGTGCCTTGCGGGGATCGGAATCCGGCAGCATCTCCTGCAGCGTCTCGATGATAATATGAATAATTTCGATATTCTGCTTCTCGTTATGTCCGCCGATATTGTAAGTCTGGAACAGTCTTCCCTGCTCCTGTACCATGTCGATGGCTTTTGCATGATCTTCTACATACAGCCAGTCACGGACATTCTTGCCGTCACCGTATACCGGAAGCCTCTTGCCGTGCAGTGCATTGTTGATGATCAGGGGGATCAGCTTCTCTGGGAACTGGTAAGGTCCGTAGTTATTGGAACAGTTGGTGATATTGGCAGGGAAATGGTAAGTATCCATGTATGCCTTTACCAGCATGTCCGAACTTGCCTTACTTGCAGAGTAAGGGCTGTGGGGATCATAAGGTGTCGTCTCATAGAAGAATGCATTGTCATCATCGGGAAGAGAACCGTATACCTCGTCCGTGGAGACATGCAGGAACTTCTTGCCTTCCTTGAAGCTGCCGTCAGGAAGCTCCCATGCTGCCCTGGCACAGTTCAGCATGACAGCCGTTCCCAGTACATTGGTCTGTACGAAGATCTCCGGATTGCGGATACTTCTGTCCACGTGGCTTTCCGCTGCGAAATGTACCACACGGTCGATATCGTTCTCTGCGAAGATCTTGCTGATGGCTTCCTTGTCGCAGATATTGGCTTTCACAAAGGTGTAATTGTCACGTTTTTCCACATCCTTCAGGTTCTCAAGATTGCCTGCATACGTCAGTGCATCCACGTTGATGATGCGAATTTCATTGTCGTATTTCTTAAACATGTAATGAATGTAGTTGGAACCGATGAAGCCGGCTCCGCCGGTTACTAAATAGGTTCTCATAGTCCTATCTCCCAGTAGCGTTAATTAAGTATATTATATAGTATTTGTGAAATTAAGTATATAATATTATCACGTTAATAGTTGCCTGAAAATTTCAAAAGGATTACTTAAATCAAACAAATCTTTCAGAAGGAGTACAGTGGAATGATAGGGCTAGGTGATAATATTGCTCTGGATTTCCTACAATTTTGAACGCATGGGGAGCAGAAAATCGGCGAAAACCTGATTTATATGATGATCAAGAACTGCATCAAGTTGAGTTGAGGTTGTGGATGGTTTTCCTAATGCCAATTGAATGTACAAATTATTTATATAAGGTGTTAAAACAGGAATGAAATATTTTGTGTTTGTAAATACTATAGAAATATGCTAAGATAAAGAGAAGTCTAATATATATAAGACGTGAATCGCTGATAAAATCAGACTTTTTCAGACTTCAATAACAAGTGGACTTAATTGTCGTATATCGATGAAGGAAAAAACTTTGTCAATGAATGATAATTAGTTAGTATACTCCCTCGAGAAAGGCTTTGGATTCTTAATGTTTAGCAGAATTAAAAATATATATGAATATCGTGATATGATTTACAGCCTTGTGCGTCGTGAACTTCGCGGCCGTTACAAGGGATCTGTTTTGGGATTTTTGTGGACATATGTCAATCCTTTATGCCAGGTTATCGTATACTCGGCGGTATTCTCTGTGATTTTCCGCGTAAATATAGAAAAGTTTTACCTCTATCTAATCATTGGTATGATGCCGTGGACCTTTTTTGGTACGTCAGTGCAAGGGGGAACCACATGTATTCGAGCACAATCGGATATGGTCAAAAAGATATATTTCCCTAGGGAAGTTATTCCCATTTCGTATGTTACCAGTGCATTTGTCAACATGTTATTCAGTTTTATCATTGTCTTTTTGGCGGTGCTGGTCTCCGGATTCGGATTCCATCTGAGAACGTTGGTATACCTTCCTTTAATTATGGTAATCCAATACCTGTTGTGTCTGGGAGTAGCTTTTATTGTATCGGCGATTACTGTTTACTTTAGGGATATGGAACAGATCATGGGAGTTGTCATGATGGCCTGGATCTATGTAACCCCCGTTATGTACAACATGGATTATGTCCCTGAAAAATATCGTTCGCTTATTGTGCTGAATCCGATGACACCCATAGTAGAGGTTTATCACCAGATTCTCTATTATCGTATTACTCCCACACCTAATTATCTGATTCTGGCTACAGGGGTAAGTGTAGCAGTATTTGTCATCGGCTTTGTGGTATTTGGTTTGTTGGATCGTAATTTTGCGGAGGAATTATAGTGACTAATTTACAAAATACAGATGACACAGTCGTAATTGATGTTCAAAACGTAAAGAAAAAATTCCGTTCTTATCAGGATAAGGCTACTTCATTTAAGGAGCGTTTTATTAATCCCGCTCGCGGAAAACATGAGGATGTTATGGTCCTAAAGGGCATCAGCTTTCAGGTAAAGCGCGGTGAAGCCATAGGAATTATCGGTAAAAATGGATGCGGAAAAAGTACCACATTAAAACTGTTAACAAAGATTCTCTATCCGAATGAAGGGATAATCAATATGAAAGGACGTGTATCCAGCCTGATTGAGTTGGGTGCAGGTTTTCACCCTGACATGACAGGGCGTGAAAATATATACACGAATGCGTCTATCTTTGGAATTACCCGTAAGGAGGTTGACCAGAGACTGAATGATATCATTCGGTTCTCCGAATTGGAGGATTACATTGACAGCCCGGTTCGCACTTACTCTTCGGGTATGTATATGCGTCTGGCTTTCGCGGTTGCCATCAATGTGGACGCAGATATTCTGCTTATTGATGAGATATTGGCTGTCGGGGACTCGGCATTTCAGAAAAAATGTTTTGAAAAATTAAAGGAGATCAAGGCGAACGGAACCACAATCGTAATTGTGTCTCATTCCATGGACCAGCTATACAAGATTTGTGATCGCCTGATTTGGCTGGAAGAAGGACTGATTAAGGAAGAAGGTTTGCCCAGAGTCATCGGCGAAGAATATCTTGCAGCCATGGAGGGACGTCGTCTGGATCGAATTGAATTGGAGAAAAAGCTGGAACGTGAGGAACTGGAGAAAAAGATAGCGGCGGAACAGGAACGACTGCGGCAGGAAGCTGAAAAAGAGAAAAAACGTCAGGAAGAATTTCGACTTCATGAAGAAGAAAAAAGGAGAGTGGCGGAAGAAGAAAAACGACGTAAAGAAGAACTGGCAGAATTAGAAAAAAAGCAGAAAGAATTAGAGAAAAATGCTACTCTGAAGGATGTTTGCCAATATACCCATCCCAGTGCCCATCGAAAAGGAAACGGTGATATCCGGTATACGAATGTGCAATTGCTAGACAGCAATGGGAAAGAAACAAATCTCATAATGACTGGTGAGCGTTGCCGATTGGTTCTCGAATATAAAGCAGTGAAGGAATCCATGCACACAAAGTTTGTAATGGGTATTACACGTGAAGATGGAACTTACTGCTATGGAACTTCCGTGAATATGAATCACGAAAAGCCTTCTGACTTAAAGGAAGATGGAACCGTAGTTTTTTCATTTCAAAATAATCTTTTAAAGGGAAACTATTTTCTTGATCTTTGGATAGAGTCAGCCAAAGGTGTTCAATACGACGCTGCTTATAGTTTGATGATGTTTAAAGTAGATACAAAACCGTACAATGAACGCGGAATTTTTACTATGCCACATGATTGGGATGTGGATGGTCAGAAATACAAAAATTGATTTTATGTGTGAGGGAAAACTGTGGAAACAAAAGTAGAATTTTATTCAGATGGAGATATCGAGGACAAAATAATCGAAACGCTAAAAGCCGGGAAAGATGTTTTTGATATTCCTTATAACGGTGGTGCTGTATTCCATAATTTTACAGATGCACGGGAAAATCTGATTAATTGGTATCCTTTTGAAAAGGATGCTTCCGTACTTGAAATAGGGGCTGGAATGGGCGCATTGACAGGACTTTTATGCCAAAAGTGTGATTCAGTAACAGCTTTTGAACATTCTCCCAAGCGTGCTGAGATTATTAGATATAGATATCCGGAATATTCTAATCTTAATGTCGTATGCGGAGATGTTTTATCCTATAACTTCGAACAAAAATATGACTATATTATGCTCATTGGGGTTCTGGAATACATGGGAATCAACAGTACATCGGTTGATCCGTATTCTGAAATTCTGCTTAAAATAAATCAATTACTTAAGCCCAACGGAATTCTTTTATTAGCTATCGAGAACCGTTTTGGTCTTAAATATTGGTGTGGTGCAGCAGAAGATCATACCGGTGTTCCATTTGACGGTATTAGCGGTTATCAACAAAATAGCTATACAACCAGATACCACAAGTCAGGGGTAAAAACATTCAGCCGTGATACTTTGAAGAAATATCTCGAAAAGTGTGGTTTTCAGCAAAGCAAATGGTTTTATCCGATGCCGGATTATAAATTTCCAACAATGGTTTTCTCAGATGAATATTTACCGGGGAATGCCGATGTTGGAGGTATAAAATTCAGCTATCCGCAGGAATCACGATTAGTAGCAGATGAGCGTAAAGTATATCCTGAACTGTTTCGAAATCAGGTTTTTCCTTTTTTTGCAAATTCCTTTCTTGTGGAAGCACATAAGGGGCACATGCCTGAATCTGAAATTATTTATGCCTCATTAAAACGCGATTATAAAAGTGAATATCGTCTTGCAACTCTAATCAGTAATCAAAAAAAAGTTATAAAGAAGTGCCTAACTGATGAATCGCAAGCACATTTAGAAAAATTTAAATATAACGCAGATGCGTTGGAACAACATAATATCAGAATGATCCCGTTTGCCGGTGATAAAAATCAGATTGTCCAGGAATGGCAGGAAGCTCCACGGGTAGATCAGGTTATAAAAGATGCTTTGAATCATCAAGATGTTGAAAAAGTTACGTTATTAATTGATGAACTGAAAGAACAATTACGGATGTCATCGATGATGTATCTGAGTAAAAGTTGTGTTTGTTCACCGGTTAATTATAAATTTTCATTTAATGACGAAAAAGAAATTCTTATCGATGGCTATATAGACATGACTTTTGTCAATAGCTTTTATATAGCGGAGCAAATTACTTTTTTTGATCAGGAATGGCGTTTTCAGGATGTTCCGCTCAACTTTATTGTATACCGTGCTCTAAAATATTGTGTAAATAACAACTCGGATTTCGAACTGCTTGTAAATCTTGCAGGTATTACACGTGAAGAAGTAGAACAATACGATTCCGCAGAAACAATGATGCTTCAGAATATGATGGATGTCCGGAAGTGTAATATGTTTGATCCTGGAATGTATCATGACGCGTTGACACTGGAATATCAGGATGCAGTTCGGGCTGACGAGGTGCTTCGTTTAAATCAGGAAAAAGCGGCTTTACAAAGTGAGATAAATTCATTGCAGAAAGAAACTGAAGATTTACAGGATAATATCAAACAATTAAATGCATCTTGTACAAAATCTGAGCAACTTTGTGAACAATTAAGAGAGCAGTCAACATCATATAGCAGAGAATTGGAAGATGCAACATCTAAGTTAAATATCTGTCTTGAAGAGAATAAAAAGTTACAAACTTCTTTCAAAAAACAGCCTATTGATAAAGAGCAATTTTATGAACAACAGCTTGCTGACAAAAATCAAACCATTCTCAATAAGGAAGGTCACATCGAGCAACTATTGGAGGTAGAGCGAGAGTATGAACGTGAAAAGCATTCCCGCACTTATCGTCTTGCGCTTAAATTCCGCAGTATTAGCCTCTGGTTCTTCCCGGTAAACAGTAAGCGTCGTTTCTTTGCAAAAGCTTTTCTCAAGGGATTACGTCATCCTTTACTTATGTGTAAGATGATCAATCCCAAGCGCATCCGGAATGCAGCAATCATTTTGAAAACGGAAGGCGTGGAAAGCGCAGAACACCATTATCAGTTGGTGGAAGAATATGAGAAATCGCGTTCCGTTCCTTTAAATAATGAAGCACTGACTGTAGAAGAAGTTTCACAGAAGGAATTAAACTTTGAGGATTACGCGCCTCTTACATTTCCTCAGTGGGACAAGCCACAGGTCAGTATAGTCATTCCGGTATATAACCAGTTTGATTACACCTGGCACTGTCTGGAATCTATTATGAAAAACAGTGAAGACTGTACCTATGAAGTGATCATTGCCAACGACTGTTCCACGGATCTCACTACCCGTCTGGAAGAAATTGTGAGCGGTGTGCGCATGATTACAAATAAGGAAAATTTACGTTTCCTATTAAATTGCAATCATGCAGCGGAATATGCAAAGGGTGAATACATTCTTTTCCTGAATAACGATACACAGGTTCAACCCGGGTGGCTAAGACCTTTGATCTCGCTTATGGAAAAAGATTCTGCTATCGGTATGGTTGGATCGAAATTACTGTACCCGGATGGATATTTGCAAGAAGCGGGAGGAATCCTCTGGAGAGACGGCTCTGCGTGGAACTATGGAAACCGTCAGAATCCGGAAAACTCGGAATTTAATTATGTCCACGAGGCAGATTATATTTCCGGTGCTGCCATTATGATCCGTACTTCTCTTTGGAAAGAAATCGGAGGATTTGATCAGCGCTTTGTGCCGGCTTACTGTGAGGACTCCGATCTGGCTTTTGAAGTACGCAGACACGGATACAAGGTAATGTATCAGCCACAGTCGGTAGTTGTTCACTTCGAGGGTATCTCTAACGGAACGGATCTGGCTTCCGGACAGAAGAAATATCAGGTGGACAATCAACAAAAGTTCCTGGAGAAATGGAAAAATGAATTAGAAAAAGACCATTTTGAAAACGGAACCAATGTATTTCTTGCAAGAGAACGAAGCTGTAATCGCAAGCATGTGCTGGTAATAGACCATTATGTTCCACAATATGACAAAGATGCCGGAAGCAAAACGACATTTATGTATTTAAAGATGCTGGTGAAGAAGGGATATCAGGTTACTTTCTTGGGTGATAATTTCTATCCCCATCAGCCGTATACTTCTGTACTTCAACAGATGGGAATTCTGGTGCTGTACGGTCCGAAATATGCGGAAAATTGCAAAGAATGGCTGATAGAGAATTTGCCCTATTTTGATGTGGTGTATCTTAACCGTCCACATATCACTATCAAATATATTGATTTGATTAAGGAACACGCAAGGGGACGAATCATTTACTATGGTCATGATCTGCATTTTCTCCGTATTCATCGAGAATATGAATTAAGTGGTGATAAAAAGCTCTTGGAGGAATCCGAAAAGTGGAAGGAGCAGGAACTCTATATCATGTATAAAGCGGATATGAACTATTATCCTTCCGAAGTCGAGTGTACGGAAATTCATAAGATTGATCCGGATATTCCTGTAAAGGCGATCACTGCATATGTTTATGACCGGTTCCAAAATATCGCATATATGCCGGAAAAAAGAGACGGTTTGCTTTTCGTAGGTGGTTTTGGACATACGCCAAATCTGGATGCTGTGCAGTGGTTCCTGGATAAGATTTATCCGGAAGTATATCAGACGACGCATGCACCATTTTATATCGTCGGATCTAATGCGCCAAAGGAAATTACTGAACTGACGACAGAAGGTGTTGTAGTGAAAGGCTTTGTGTCTGAGGAAGAATTGCAGCAATTGTACAGTTACTGTCGTATGGCAGTGGTACCTTTGCGCTATGGAGCCGGTGTAAAAGGAAAAGTTGTAGAGGCACTTTATTATGGAATCCCGATTGTGACAACTTCTGTCGGAGCGGAAGGTATTGAAGGCGTGGATGATATTGTGGCGGTGCAGGATGAAGAGAAAGCTCTGATTGAAACAATTACAAAATTGTATGACAATCGAGCAGCGCTGATAGAAATGCATAACAAGAGTCAAAAATATATTTGCGATCATTTCAGTACCGATGCTGCATGGAGTGTTATTGCAAAAGATTTTAATTATTAGAAGGAGAAGATATCTCATGATTATTACACAGACACCGTTTCGTATGTCTTTCTTCGGAGGTGGTACAGATTTCCCTGATTTCTACCGGGAGCATGGCGGAGCCGTGATTTCTACTACTTTCGATAAATACTGTTATGTAAATGTACGGCACCTTCCGCGCTTTTTTGATTACAGTACGGAATTGTCCTATGCCAGAACGGAACGTGTAAAACGTGTAGAAGATATAGAACATCCGGCTATTCGTGAAGCAATGAAACATCTGGATATGCATGAGATTCGACTTACATACGAAGCAGATCTCCCGGCAAGATCCGGTCTGGGAACCAGCAGTTCTTTTGCGGTAGGTATGCTGAATGCTTTTTATGCTTTAAAAGGTAAATATGCGGATAAACGAAAACTGGCCGATGACGCTATTTTTCTGGAGCGTGTTCTTTGTAATGAAAGCGGTGGCGTACAGGATCAGATTGCCGCGTCCTTTGGCGGCATGAATCGGATCAATTTTAATGCAGAAGGCTATACCGTGAACCCGGTGATCATATCACCGGAGAGAAAGAAGCTGCTGAATCGCAACCTGATGTTGTTTTTCACCGGATTCTCCCGTTTCTCTTCGGATATCCAGGTTGCTGCGGAGAAAAATCTGAAGAGTAAGCAGAACCAGTTGCTTGAGATGTTAAGTCTGGTGGATGATGCGGAGAAGATCCTTACTTCGAAGACGGATTTGGAAGAGTTTGGCCGTTTATTGGATTACACCTGGCAGTTGAAACGTGGAATTACCGATAAAGTGTCTACGGATTCCATAGATGCGGTATATTCCAGAGCACTTCAGGCAGGAGCTACCGGCGGAAAATTGTTAGGTGCAGGTGGCGGCGGATTTCTGCTGTTCTATGTAGATCCCGATAAACAGGAAAATGTGCGAAAAGCACTGGAAAATCTGCTGTATGTTCCGTTTGAATTCGAAAACGGGGGAACCCGGGTTATTCATTATACCCCGGAAAGCTATGAACCTGTAAATGCTTAGGGCTGGAGGCACATATGAAAGTTGTAATCATGGCAGGAGGAAAGGGAACCAGAATCGCATCTGTCAATTCGGATGTCCCTAAGCCTATGATTCCTATTGATGGGAAACCTATTCTGGAATATCAGATCAATGCTCTTGCAGCACAGGGCTATTGTGAAATCATTTTAATTATCGGACATTTGGGCCATGTGATTCGTGATTATTTCGAAGATGGCTCTAAGTGGAATGTACAGATTAGCTATATAGAAGAAAACACACCGTTGGGAACTGCGGGAGCACTTTTCTATTTGAAGGAACAAATAAAGGATGATTTTTTGTTGTTGAACGGAGACATCATTTTTGATGTTGATATCCGACGCTTCCTGGCATATCACAAAGCGCAGGGAACTATGGCTACCATACTGACTCATCCAAACAGTCATCCGTATGACAGTGGAATCATTGTGGCCGACAATGACGGCAGGGCAACGAACTGGCTTCATAAGGAAGATCCCAGATTGTGGTATCGCAATCGCGTAAACGCAGGATTGCATATGCTTTCTCCCAGAATTTTTTCGTTTTTTTCTGATTTACAGAAGAAGGATTTGGACAGAGACATCCTGAAGCCACTGATTATACAGCGCGAGCTCAGTGTCTATGATTCTCCGGAATATATCAAAGATATGGGAACTCCGGACCGGTACTATTCTGTAATCGAGGATATTCACAGTGGAAAAGTCGCTGCGAAAAATCTGGCACGGAAGCAAAAAGCGATTTTCCTTGACAGGGACGGCACGATTAATAAATATGTAGGTTTCCTCACAAATATTGATGAATTTGAATTGCTAGACGGTGTTGCGGAGGCAATCCGGCAGATCAATGAAAGCGGATACCTGGCAATTGTAGCCAGCAACCAGCCGGTGATCGCCAGGGGAGAAGTCAGTCCGGAAGAACTTCAGGAGATTCATAACAAGATGGAAACGTTGCTGGGTCAGAAGGGAGCTTATCTGGATGCAATCTTCTACTGCCCTCATCATCCTCACAAAGGATATGAAGGAGAAAGACCGGAATACAAGATTGAATGTGAGTGCCGTAAGCCCAAGCCCGGAATGCTGTTAGCTGCCGCTGAAAAATACAACATTGATCTGACACAATCCTGGATGATCGGTGACAGTGACAATGATATCGAAGCGGGTCAGGCTGCCGGATGCAGAGTTATTAAGGTGAATACGAATTCATCAGAACTAAGTTCCGCTGTCAAAATGATTTTGAATCAATGATACAGAAGGAGATGCAATAGAAAATGCTTGCAGAAAATATCAAGAAATACGCAGATGAGTTGATTACAAGATATCCTGTTCTGGCGGGAAGCTTTGAGGATATTTTAAAAGCCTATGAAATTTTAGAACAGTCATATACCAATGGTGGAAAACTTTTGATTGCCGGGAATGGTGGAAGTTGTTCTGATGCGAATCATATTGTAGGTGAATTAATGAAAGGTTTTTGCTCCAAAAGACCACTGTCAGAAGAAATGAAACAGAAATTGATTGAGATTAATCCTGAACAAGGAGTCGACCTTTCCGAAAGATTACAGGAAGCACTACCCACCATTGCGTTGGATAATCACAATGCATTAAATACAGCTTTCTTAAATGATGTAGACGGATATATGACTTATGCGCAACAGGTAAATGGTTATGCAGAGAATGGAGATGTCTTCTTGGGCATTTCTACGTCCGGAAATTCTAAAAACATTTTATATGCCGCTATCACTGCAAAGGCAAAGGGGGCTAAAGTAATCGGTCTGACCGGTCGCACCGGCGGTAAATTGTTGGAACTGGCAGATGTATGCATCCGTGTGGATGAAACAGAGACATATAAGATTCAGGAACTACATTTACCCGTTTACCATTGCTTGTGCCTGATGCTGGAGGAGAGATTTTTTCAATAGTAATAAATGCAACAATAAAAAAGAAAAAATCTATTGTTAAATTTGAGGGAACTTGAAATATATGAATAAAAAGTTTTTACAGCAATTAAAAGACAAAGAAAATATTAATGTATATATTATATCAGTAATATTAATTACTGTGTTTTCCCTATTACTTGGATCACATATATATGAGGAAAATCGTGTTCTGTATCTTGATGATCTTTCTGCACATCAGGTATTCACAAATCCAGATACCACAATTATGCAAAAAGTTTTGGATATTGGATTAAACAAAACACGATTTGTGCTTAATATCGTTCTATTGATTTTTTTTAAGATGGTAGGGAACCAATATGAACGTGTTGATATTCTGTTACAGGCTGAAAATATATTTTTGGGAATAGCTTTTTATATTATTGCCTTAATAATAGAAGCAACATATAAAAAGAAAGATAAAAAGCTAACCTTTATTCCCCTTATAGTGACGCTAATGTTTATGGCATCGCGTTTTTCCTATTATTCCTATACAGAGGTATTGGGAATAATGGAAAATATTGCTATGCTTTGCGCAATACTATTTGTTCTGTTTCTTTTAAAAGATAATTTTACATTAGGAAAAAATTATTGGATTGCCAATTTTATATATGTAATAGCAATTTATACTCATGAAAGATATTTCGTGTTAGCGGGTGTACTTATAGTCTATTTAGGAATGTGCTGGATGATGAATAAAAGGAAGCTGTCCTTTTCGAAAAAAAAGTTGGGTTTTGCATTTGTTTGGGCATTGGTACTTCCCGTTGCTTTTTTTGGAGTACGGTTTTTGTTTGTCGGAAATCGTTTGCTGGATGGAACTGGCGGAACAGATATTACAAGCACATTTTCGATATTGGTTTTTCTGAAATATTGCTTGTATCAGATATTGTATTTAGCAGGCATAAATTGTCCGGACGATGCCTACTTAAACGGTGTTGATCCAAGATCAGTACCAATTATGATTTATATCTTGGAGTTTGGCTTTTTAGTAGTTTATATTTGGAATTTAGTGCTATTTTGCAGACAAAAGAGTGCTGAAAAATGCAAACAGATTTTTAAACTATTAATATTTTATTTATCAATTGGAGCATCAATTATTTGTTCTTCTGTGACTATACGCATAGAAATGCGTTGGATTTATGTGTCGTATGCCTTGCTTTTACTCTCTTTTGTGTATTTGTTTGCAAATATATTAACTGAATATCATACGAACATTTTGATTTTTAGCATCTTACTAAGCGCAATAGGAATTTTAATAGGCGAAAGTTATTACAGAGGGTGTTGGAATAATCTATATTATTGGAAAACCCGTGAGCTGTCAGCATCCTTGATGGAGACTTTGGGAACTGAGGCGCATAATATTGAAAATTTGGTAGTTGTTGAAGATCCTAATAGTCCAGGATTAGATGCCGAAACGATTAAAAAAATATGTAGTAACTATGACATAGAAATAGAAAACATATTAAAAGTAGCAAACGTACATGATTGTCCATCGGGTGGACAAGTTATATTAAAGGTAGCAGACGCTAATGAATATACGGAAATATCTTCATATATAAGTGATATTTACAGCATATCCGGATGGTATGTGGATGGATGGATAGAACCAGATACGTTTATTCAAATAATAAATCAGGATAGTAGTGAATTGAATATGACGCTTTTTTACCCATATGATATTTTGCCAACAGATGACTCTCACAAAATATCTGTTTATAATAATGGATTATTTGTAGCGGAGTTTACATTCACTAATGAAGAAAAAGATTTTAGTTTGAAAATTGAGAACTTACCGTTAGGAGCAAATACTTTAGAAATTTTGAGCGATTTTTATTGCATAGAAAATTCTGGAAGATCAGAGCAAGGACAATTGTCCTGCATATTAACTCAGATCGACATAAACTAGAGAAGGAAGGAAATATATATGAAGGTTGTTTTATTGGCAGGAGGTCTCGGTACCCGAATCTCCGAGGAATCACAATTCAAACCCAAGCCTATGATAGAGATCGGTGGTAAACCTATTCTCTGGCACATTATGAAAGAATACTCTTATTATGGATTTAATGAGTTCGTTATCTGCGCTGGTTATAAGCAATACGTCATTAAGGAATGGTTTGATGATTATTTCCTTCACAACAGCGATGTGACGTTTGATTTTAAAGATGGTGCTAAAAAGGTAACAATCCATAGCCAGCATTGTGAGCCGTGGACCGTTTCCGTAGTAGATACCGGGCTGAATACCATGACTGGTGGCCGTATCAAACGTATCCAGCCATACATAGGTAACGAACCTTTCATGATGACTTATGGCGACGGGGTCTGTGATGTTGATATTCAAGAACTTTTAAAATTCCATCAATCCCACGGGAAGATTGCTACTCTGACTGCAGTTATTCAGGAGCAACAGAAAGGTGTTTTGGATATAGACAATGAACATGCAGTCCATTCTTTCCGAGAGAAGAAAGCTACTGATGGCTCTTTAATCAATGGTGGTTACATGGTCCTTAATCCAGAAATCTTTGACTATCTGGATGGAGATTCCTGCGTATTTGAACAGGCTCCCTTACAGAAACTCGCTGAGCAGGGACAGTTGATGTCCTACACTCACAAAGGCTTCTGGCAGTGCATGGATAACAAACGGGAAATGGATCTCTTGGAAAAGATGTTAGCAAAGGGGAATGCACCCTGGAAAAAATGGGAGGATTAATCATGGCTGATTCATTTGATTTATCCTTTTATCGTGGAAAAAGAGTGTTTGTTACCGGTCATACCGGTTTTAAAGGCTCATGGCTCTGCCGGATGCTGGTAAATGCCGGAGCTGAAGTCACTGGTTATTCACTGAATCCGCCGACTACACCTTCCCTGTTCGAAATTGCCGTTATCGAAAAAGATATCCATTCCGTCATTGGTGATATCCGGGATTATAAGAAGCTTTTCGCAGCAGTTGCGGAAGCAAAACCGGAAATTGTTCTGCACCTTGCAGCGCAGCCCATTGTACGGGACAGCTATAAGGATCCTGCTTATACCTATGAGACGAATGTGATGGGTACTGTAAACATTCTGGAGTGTGTGCGAAACAGTGACACTGTCCGTTCTTTCCTGAATGTAACTACAGACAAGGTTTATCTTAACAAGGAATGGGCATGGGGATACCGCGAAAACGAGGAATTGGACGGATATGATCCTTATTCCAATTCCAAGTCCTGTTCAGAATTGGTTACTCATTCTTATAAGAATAGTTTCTTTGCAGATGGAAAAGTTGCCATTTCCACGGCAAGAGCCGGAAATGTTATCGGCGGTGGAGATTTTGCCAATGACCGTATCATCCCGGACTGCATCCGTGCAGCGGAGAAGAAAGAAGATATCATCGTGCGTAATCCTTTTTCCACCCGTCCGTATCAACATGTACTGGAGCCGTTATATGCCTATCTCATGATTGCTGCAATGCAGTATCAGGATGGCAAATATGCAGGGTACTACAATGTAGGACCCGATGATGTGGACTGCTTCCAGACAGGGGCACTAGTAGACCTGTTTGTAACGAAATGGGGCGATGATCTGAAATGGATCGACCGCTATGATGGTGGACCGCATGAAGCCAGTTTCCTGAAACTGGATTGTTCCAAGTTAAAGACTACTTTCGGATGGAAACCGCATTGGAATTTAGATACTGCTATCGAAAAAGTAGTGGAATGGAGCAAATGCTGGATGCAGGGCGGCGACATTGTTGCATGCATGGACAAAGAAATTGAAGAATTTTTGAAGTTGAAATAAAGAAAGGAAATAACTATGGCAAATTGGAAAAATGAAGCAGAAGCCAGGGAACAGATCAAGGAACTGGTAGCGGATTATTATAAAGATTTTAAGAAACCGGAACAGGAGAAAGCTTTTCAGCCGGGTGACAGACTTTCTTATGCAAGCCGCGTCTATGATGAAAAGGAAATGTGCTCTTTAGTGGATGCAGCATTGGATTTTTGGCTGACTACCGGACGTTTTTCGGATGAATTTGAGAAAAAGTTTGCTGAATGGATCGGCGTGAGATTTGCGAATCTTGTAAACAGCGGTTCTTCTGCGAATCTGATTGCTTTTATGACATTAACTGCTCCGGAACTGGGAGATCGTCAGATCAAGAAGGGGGATGAGGTCATCACGGTTGCTGCCGGATTCCCTACCACGATCACTCCTGCCCTGCAGTATGGTGCTGTTCCCGTATTCGTCGATGTTACTGTCCCTCAGTATAACATTGATGTCACAAAACTGGAAGCTGCGCTCAGTCCTAAGACGAAAGCAGTCATGATTGCGCATACTTTAGGAAATCCTTTTGATCTGAAGCATGTAAAGGAATTCTGCGATAAGCATAACCTCTGGCTGGTAGAAGACAACTGCGACGCTTTGGGAACGAAATACACCATTGACGGTGAAACACGTTTTTCCGGTACCTGGGGTGATATCGGAACATCCAGCTTCTATCCGCCCCATCATATGACCATGGGTGAAGGCGGATGTGTCTATACAAATAGCCCTTTATTAAATCGTCTGATCAAGAGCTTCCGTGACTGGGGGCGTGACTGCGTATGTCCTTCCGGAAAGGATAATCTCTGCGGACATCGTTTTGACGGACAGTTTGGAGAACTTCCTCAGGGTTATGACCATAAATATGTATACAGTCATTTCGGATATAACCTGAAAGTGACTGATATGCAGGCGGCAGTTGGTGTGGAGCAGTTAAAAAAATTCCCTTCTTTCATTGAAGCCCGCCGCCATAACTGGGATCGTCTCAGAAAAGCACTGGAACCTGTTGCAGATAAACTGATTCTGCCGGAAGCAGCTGAAAACAGTGAGCCGTCCTGGTTTGGGTTTATCGTCAGTGTTCGTCCTGAGTCCGGTCTTACCAGAAATCAGGTCACAAAATATGTAGAAGATCACAATATTCAGACCAGACTGCTCTTCAGCGGAAATATCATCAAACATCCCTGCTTTGATCAGATTCGCGGCACGGATGCTTATCGTATGGTAGGTGATCTGGAACAGACGGACTTTATTATGAACAATTCCTTCTGGGTAGGAGTATATCCCGGAATGACAGATGAAAAGATTGATTACATGGCACGGATTATCAAAGAAGCGGTGGCTCAATAAAAGAATTTTTGTCTTTTTAACAGGGGGTACGAATGAAACAGAGATTAGCAGATTATGTAGCAGATTTTCTTGTAAATCACGGTGTGGAAGATTGTTTTAGTGTAGTAGGAGGAGGCGCAATGCATCTTAATGATGCATTGGGTCATAAAGAAGGATTAAAAGTAACCTATAACCATCACGAGCAGGCCTGTGCCATTGCGGCAGAAGCCTATGCGCGCTTGGACAATAAGATTGCAGCAGTTTGCGTGACGACCGGTCCGGGGGGAACTAATGCCCTGACTGGTGTGGTTGGCGGATGGTTGGATTCCATTCCTATGTTCATTATCAGCGGACAGGTTCGGTATGACACCACTGCTCGCTATGCCATGCAGTATACCGGTGGAATGCCTTTACGTGCTATGGGAGATCAGGAATATGACATTGTTAAATCTGTTGCTCCCATGACCAAGTATGCCGTAATGATAGAAGATCCGAAAACTATTCGCTATCACTTGGAAAGAGCGTGGCATCTGGCAACCACCGGTCGTCCCGGTCCTGTGTGGATCGACATCCCTGTGAACTTTCAGGGTGGCTACATCGAAACAGACGAACTGGAGGGATATGACCCTTCGGAAGATGATGTACTGCTTCCTCCTGCTGTAGATGATGAGACCATAAAAACCATACTGGAAAAGATAGCATCCGCAAAAAGGCCGGTATTTCATGCCGGGTATGGAATTCGTCTGTCCGGCGCTTATGATGTCTTCCGGACAGTAGCCGAAAAACTAAATATTCCTGTTGTAACTTATTGGAATGCCGTTGACCTGATTGAAGATGACAGTTCTCTCTACTGCGGCCGGGCCGGAAATATGGGGGATCGTCCCGGTAACTGGGCAATTCAGAATGCTGACCTGATCCTCGCAGTAGGAACCCGCATTTCCATTCGCCAGGTAGGCTATAACTGGAAAACATGGGCAAGAGCTGCCGAAGTAATCATGGTAGATATTGATCAGGCGGAACTTAAAAAGCCGACGCTTCATGTGGAAATGCCGGTATGGGCAGATGCCAAAGACTTTCTGACTAAAATGAATCAGCTCATTGGAGAAAGTTCACCTGTCAGCACCGTAGGGGAATGGCTTGCTACCTGCAACCGTTGGAAAAAAGAGTATCCAGCTGTGTTACCGAGACAATGGGAAGAAAACGGAAAAACGGCCAATGTTTATGCCTTTATACGGTACCTGAGCAGCAGACTTCCAGAAAACAGTCTGACTGCAGTCTCTAATGGAGCATGTTGCGTTGTGGGAAATCAGGCATATGTGATCCAAAAGGGAAGCCGCATGGCTAACAATAGTGCCGTTGCCAGTATGGGATATGGACTGCCTGCTGCAATCGGAACCTGCATTGGTGGCGGTCGGCGTACTACGATCTGTCTGGAAGGTGACGGAAGCATTATGATGAATCTGCAAGAACTGCAGACTGTCCTGACAAACAGACTGCCAATCAAAATCTTCCTGATCAACAATAATGGGTATCACTCCATCCGCATTACACAAAATAACCTCTTCAAAGAGCATTGTAAGGTTGGTATCGGACCGGAATCCGGGGATCTGTCGTTCCCTGAGTTCCGTAAGATTGCAGAAGCATTTGGTTATCCTTACTATTCTGCAAGTAGTAATGCAGAGATGAAGAAGGTAGTGAATGAAGTGCTTGCACTGGATGGCCCGGTATTCTGTGAGATTTTCACAGATACCACACAGGTCTGGGAACCTAAGAGTAGTACAAAGAGATTACCGGATGGGACACTGGTAAGCCCCCCGTTGGAGGACCTGGCACCGTTTTTGCCAAGAGAAGAATTGGAAAGGAATATGTTCATTCCGCTTATGCCGGAAGAATAATTCTGCATAAAACAATGGAGAAAACCTATGAATAAAATTATATGGGCAGATATGGAAAGCATGTATTCCAGGAATCCGGAATTATGGACACCTTTAAAAAATAAAACTGTTTTAATTACAGGTGCGTATGGTATGCTTCCATCCTATATGGTCTATATGCTTATTTATTTAAATGAAGCACAAAAAGATTATGATATTCAAATTGTTGCAGTTGTTCGGAATAAAAATAAACTAATTTCTAGATTTGGAGATTATGCAAACCGTCCTTATTTCCATGTAGTACTGGACGATATATGTAAACCTATTTCATATAATGAAAAAATTGACTACATTATTCACGGAGCCAGCCCAGCTAGCTCACAATATTATGATACAAATCCCGTTGGCGTTCTGATGCCCAATATTTTAGGAACATATCATACACTTGAATTAGCAAGAATAAAGCAAGTACAAAGCTATTTATTCTTCAGCAGTGGTGAAATCTATGGTCAATTAGAAAAAAAGCTGATTGAAGAATCTGATGGTGGAAAACTTGATCCTGCTGATGTTCGAAGCTGCTATGGTGAAGGAAAACGTGCCGGTGAAACTATGTGCCAATGCTATTATCATCAATATGGGCTTAACACTCATATGATTCGTCCATGTCATACATATGGTCCTACAATGGATCTGGTGAATGATAATCGTGTCTTTTCAGAGTTTGTATCTAACATTGTTAGCAAGCAAAACATCATTATGAAAAGTGATGGTACAGCCACAAGAATATTTTGTTATATAGAAGATGCCGTTTTGGGATACTTTTACGTTCTATTGAAAGGCGCACCAGGGGAGGCCTACAATGTGGCCAACGAAAACGGACGCTGTTCTATACGGGAATTAGCAGAGATATTATGTTCCTTATTTCCGGAAGATAATATTCAGGTAAAATATTCCACCCACGAAAAAAATTATTTGGAAAATCCACATAAGGAACATCCTCTATATAGCACTGCAAAATTACAGACTTTAGGTTGGCATCCCATATACTCTATAAAAAATGGATTTCAAAGAACAATTGAAAGTTTTAGGTAAACATTATGACTAAAGCGAGATTGAAGTATATTGATATTGCCAAATTCTATTTTATTTTTTGCTTTTTGTTGAGCATACCGGAAATTGGTTTCCCTTAAGCGGTTCCTACAATTATATAAAAATTTGGATTTGTTCCTTTCATATGCCTGCTTTCTTTCTTGTATATGGAATGGTAGCTTCAACAAAAAGTATTCGCTCAAAAAATGATGTACTACATTTTATCCGAAAGAAAATTTGCAGCTTAGTAGTTCCATATTTTCTTTGGGCTATGATTTATGCCCCCTCCATAAATACAAATTTCTTTAAAGGAATTTTGTGGGGAACCAATCCCTCATTAGGAGCAGCGCAGACAAATCAAGTATTATGGTTTTTACCAACTATGTTTTTGGCAACTATATTCTTCCAAATAATTGTAGAGCTCATAAACCTGTGCTCACAAAGCAAATTCCGTTTAATCTTATGTGGAATATTCATCATATTATGCGGTTGTATTAGTCTCTTATTAAAAAATAAGGGAGGCTCGTTGGGGTGGTTATTTAATCTCGATATTTCATTTACAGGTACTTTGTTCATTTTAATAGGATATCTGTTAAAAAATATCTTCGACAGATTGTATTCTAAACCAAGCTATATAATTCTACTGCTAGGATTTGTATGCCTGTGTTCAGGTTTCCTTTTGGCACAATTTAATGCCCCCCAGAATGCAGGGTTACCATATTGGCTATGGCTTTTTATGGAAGATCCTATTCACTTTTTATATTTGTGTCGCTTCTCAATACTACTGCCATTTGTTGTTTTTCTATTTTATCAGAAAAACTAACTCTGCTGTCATGGCTAGGTGAAGGAAGTTTATTCTTGATGGCTGTCCATTACATTATTTTCCCGTATACCACAACATGGGCATCACATCTGGCAACTGGCAGTATCGCCATTGCACTTTGCAATGCTGTTTTCTGCACAACAATTTGTATACCTTTATTATTTTTAACGAATCGTTACATTCCAATCTTAAAAGGTAAATAACCGGAGGATAAAAATATGAAAAAAATAAGTGTTGTTGTTCCTACATTTAATGAAGAAGACAATGTAGAACCTATGGCAAAAGCCATTTCAGAATTATTCTGCAATGAATTGAAAAACTATGACTATGAAATAATCTTTATCGATAATGATTCACAGGATACCACCCGGTTAAAATTGCGCCAGATATGTTCAAATAATTCAAAGGTAAAAGCAATATTCAATGCCAGCAATTTCGGTTGGATGCGTTCTCCAATTCATGGGTTACGGCAGACAAGTGGTGATGCGGCAGTTCTTTTATGTGCTGATTTTCAAGAACCCGTTGAAATGATACCCAAATTTGTAAAAGAATGGGAAAACGGTTACAAAATTGTTGTTGGTGTTAAAGCGGCAAGTAAGGAAAGTAAATTAATGTTTTTCCTACGAAGCTGTTACTATAATCTAATCGGAAAATTTGCAACCGTACAGCAGATTGAACATTTTACAGGCTTTGGCTTGTATGATAAAAAATTTATTGAAGTTTTAAGAGATCTTCATGACCCTATGCCCTACATCAAAGGAATCGTATCAGAATTAGGTTTTAAAAGAAAAGAATTAACCTACGAGCAACAAAAAAGAAAAGCAGGAAAAAGCAAGGGGAGCTTTTGGAATCTTTATGATACCGCAATGCTCGGGATTACATCTTATACAAAAGTGTTTTTAAGACTGGCTACTATTGGTGGTTTTTTATGTTCAGGAATAAGCTTGATTATAGCAATTATTTTTTTAATAATGAAATTAATAAAATGGTATGATTTTCCTATGGGCACCGCACCAATTCTGATTGGAATGTTTCTGATAGGTGCGATTCAATTATTCTTTACGGGATTGATGGGGGAATACATTTTGAATATTAATGTCAGAGTTATGGATCGCCCTTTGGTAATTGAAGAAGAACGTATAAATTTTGATGAAACCAATAAAGGATTATAGTTATATGAAAAAAATTTGGGATGGAATTGATTGGCTGGCTAAACAGATTATGATGTTTTTGTTTGCTAAATTATTCCACAAAGACTACACGGAATCGCAGCATAAGTCTTTCATGCAGTTTATTAAGTTTGGCATTGTCGGATTATCTAATACTATAATTAGTTATGTCCTATATGCTATTACTTTATTACTTTTGCAGAAAAATATGCTATTTCCAAAAACAGATTATTTATTGGCTCAAATTGTAGCATTTGTGTTAAGTGTTTTGTGGTCATTCTACTGGAACAACCGTATGGTTTTTGTAGTAGAAGAAGGTCATAAAAGATCTCTTTGGAAATCCATATTGAAGACCTATGTCTCATATTCTTTCACAGGATTGTTTTTAAATAGTATTTTGTTGATTTTATGGGTAAACGTTTTAGGAATTTCAGAGTTTATCGCACCTATCATCAATTTGTTGGTTAGCGTGCCACTTAACTTTCTTATCAATAAATTTTGGGCATTTAAAAGTATTTAACAGTTATAATGAATTTATTGCATTAAAAATGGAGTATAAAGATGAAAAATGTAAGCCAAGACAGAATAGAATGGATTGATATATATAAGGGATTGGCTATAATTTTAGTTGTTATAGGACATGCAACAGGTTTATTTAATTCATATATTTATCAATTTCATGTTGCAGCATTTTTCTTTATATCTGGGTGGTGCGCTAAAATTGACAAAAACAGTTTCTTGAAAGATTTGTATAAGAAAGCAATGACATTAATTGTTCCACTATTATCATTGGTAATCATTTTTGGGGGCATTACCAACTTGATGAATATATGTGGAATATATAAATATTTTTGTGAAGATGTTGATTTAATAAGCATTGGTGAGTCTGTTAATAATTTCGTTAAAACGGGTTCAATGATGAATCTTATGGGGGCCGCTTGGTTTGTTGTTGTACTTTTTAGCGTATCATTGCTTTCTCATTTTTTATACATAATTTTGTTCCACAACAAATACGCATTTATTATTGCGTCTGTATATGTATATATATATGGGTATTATATGATGCGTAATGGAGATGTATTAAATTATGGTATGGATATTGCGTTCGTAGCGCAGGGATATTACGGGGTAGGTTTCTTTCTTAGAAAACAAATACCAACTGTTCCACTACCTAAAAATAAGCGGAATATTTTCATTTTTTTTATTGTTTTTGCAATTACGTCATTAAACATGAAATCATTGAGCTTTTTACCTGATGGTATGCAAGTAATGGACTTAGCTAATAGAAAAATTAGCAGTTTTGGATGGTCTACGCTTGCTGTATGTAACGGCATATTGTGGTTATACGCATTATCACAAATGATAAGCTTATTTAATCATAGTATCGTAAAAAAATGGTTGATGGAAATTGGACAAAACACAATGGGAATTATGCTTTTTCATTTTATGTTTTTTAGGATAGTTGCCGTTTTGTTATTTTTATTTGGAGTAGTGAATGTAAGTGAACTAAAGAATTTAATCCCTTCTTCTAATGTAAAAGATGTCTTTTTGCCAGTATACATATTAGTGTCGTTATGCGGCTCTGTTATAATATGGAAAGGCATAACAAAAATACCAGTGTTAAAACAGTTGCTTGGAAGAGATACGTTATTTATTAATAACGTATTGGAAACACAACCGATAAAAGAATTTACAGAAACATATCATGAAATTACTTATTCAATTGAAAAGGCAATAAAACAAGATAGTAAGCCTAAGAATATTGTAATAGGAATTCCTTTACTGAGTGTACTTGGGCTAATTTTGTTTTGCAAATATATACCACTGATGGAGCGGGCTGAAATTAAAGGTGTGGTTCAGGCAACATTTCCATACACGGAGAATTTAATTCAGTTTGAAGATGGTTGGTTGGAGCAAAGTGAAAATGAAGCATATAGGTGGATTAGGAAAGAATCAACTTTTGAAGTGCCGTTAGCAGATCAGAAGACGATAAAGATAGAAGGTTATGTTCCGGCAGAGACGAATGCCTCACATGTAGATTTGTATTTAAATGAAGTGCTTATAGATGGATGTAATATTGACAAAGAGCATCAATTAATACTTGAGGGACCGGTATCGGAATATCTTCAAAATGGTATGGATACTTTTAAAATCATATTTGATGGGGAAAAAAAGCTAACTGCTGATGATATTGACCAAAGGATATTTAGTGCTATGGTTACATCAATAGAGATAAAGTAATCAGGAGACATTCAATGGAGACAAATGGTAGGAAACTAAAAAGTATAGAAGGATTACGAACAATTGGTTGGATTGGTGTGTTCATTTGCCATTTTCGAGGAAGTTTCTTTCCTAATGCAATATGGAAAACGGATTTGACTCCAATTAAATTTATATATTCGGGAAATGCATATGTGCGATTATTCTTTGTAATTTCTGGTTTGGTACTGAGCTACAAATATTATACGAAAGAAAAATATGAGAATGCTTTAGGGGATATCGTAAAAAGATATTTTCGATTGATGCCATCGATACTTGTTGCAGAATTAATGGTTTATATTTTTATGAAATTAAATTGTCTTAGCAATACAGAAGTAGCAAGTATTGTAGGATCAACGGATTTCCTAGGAGGATTTAATCAATTTAAACCAGATATATGGGGATGTTTAAAGGAAGCGTTATTTACTACTTATTTTAATGGGGCAAATGGATATATTGGTCCATTATGGACAATGACTTATGAATATCTTGGAAGTATTTTGATCCTTTGTGCATTGCATATTTTAAAGAAGAGTCAGTGGAGATGGGGATTTTACGTGGTTTTCTTGACTGCATTTAGTGGTTATTATAATTATTTTGTATTAGGGATGATGATATGTGATTTTGCAGTAAACACTAAAGCGGTTGATTGTCTTGTTAAAAATATATATGCAAGGATAGCATGCATTATCATAGGATATATCTTGCTCAGTATGATTGAACTTAATGATAGCGACAAATATACAAGAATTGTTTTTGCTATAGGAATTGCTTTATTTATGATTGGTGTATTATCGAGTAATGTTATGGAAAAAATACTTGGAAATAAGGTTATGCTTGCCGGAGGGAAAATAGCATATTCAGCATATATTGTTCATTGGCCGATAATAGAAACACTATCATGTAGCTTGATATTGATGTTTTATAAGCTTGGAATTTTATGCAATGGAGTGATATGGGGGGTATTTTTTGCCACTTTTATTGCAGTAGTAATTGTAGCTAAGTTTATAACGGATAATATAGAACCAATAGGCACAAGGATTGCTCAAAATTTAACCATATGATTTTGATGACAATAACACCCTGAATATTAGAGCTGGGTTGTTGTAAGAAAGTAACTCTCTGGAAATTTGGAGAATTGTTACTATAATAATATAATAACTCCCCGTTCGTATATTTATGCCATAATAGTAATCACCAATGATTATAAATATTATAATACAAAAGGAGATGCTATTATGGCTACACTTGACCACTGGATAACTAATTATCTGAATGACTGTCGTTATCGAAAACACTTGGATGTTAAAACCCTACGGGCATATCGTTCTGACTTGAATGAGTTCACTACGTATATAGTGGATCAGGATGTCGATTTTCTGAATAAACATTCTATTTCCGCTTATGTGAACGATTTGCACAAAAACAAATCTCCTCGTACCGTCAAACGTAAAATTGCCAGTCTGCATGCTTTCTATCGTTATCTTGTCTATGAAGAACTGGTGGAATCGGATCCGTTCTACCGGTTGGATCTGACTTTCCGGCTTCCGTCACAGCTTCCCCGTTATATTCCGACTCATATGTTGAGAGATTTCTATGTTACACTATATGGAAATAACTCTGAGCGTCAGTCTGCTTTTAAGAAAAAATGCGCTTTGCGTGATATAGCGGTGATGGAGCTGTTGATTGCTTCGGGACTACGAATATCGGAACTCTGTGAGCTTACTACCGATGCGGTGAATCTGGCAGAAAATGAGATCCGTATCCGCGGTAAGGGTAACAAGGAACGCATTATTCAGCTGACGGAACCTGTCACGATATCTGCATTAAATGAATATTTCGAGTCTTTTTCACAGGAGATTCAGGACACCGGCTTCTTTTTTATTAATAACTGCGGACGGCGCCTGACGGATCAGTCCGTTCGCAACATGATCAACCGGATTGCCGGAGAGGCGTCGATTCCTCTCCATCTTACCCCACACATGTTCAGACATTCCTTTGCTACTTTTCTGGTGAATCAGGATGTGGATATTCGTTGCATTCAGGAGTTATTAGGGCACAGCTCTATAAAGACCACGGAAATATACACCCACGTGAACCTTGCCAAGCAAAAAGAGATTCTGGTAAATAAAAAGTAAGCGCCAAATAATCCGGCGGTACCTATAAATTTACCCCAACCTATTTTCGGTTGGAGTATTTTGCTACAAATTCATTCTCACATTTTTAGAGTTTGGAGTTTTTCACTCCAGGGTGCCAACTCTGCAAGCTGTTCATCACTCCAGTTTTCATTCGGCCTTTGTTCCAGAACGTAGCTGAGGTATTGATAAATGTTCAGGTTGTGTGCCTTCGCCATCTCTACCATCGTGTAGGCAATCGCACTGGCTTCTGCACCTTCTACGGAATCACTGAACAGCCAGTTCTTACGTCCTACTGTAAAAGGTCGGATGGCATTCTCACTAAGGTTATTGGTGAAGCTGCAGCGCCCGTCCTCCAGATAGGTCATGGATGTTTCCCTGCGGTTCTTCACATAGGTCAGTGCTTTATCCAGGCGGGTGTTGCGGACTGGCTTCTGGCTGTCAACCCACGTCCAAAAGGCCTCGAGAACCGGTTTTTCCTTCTCGAGACGCATTTGTTTCCTTTTTTCATAATCCGTTCCGCACTTACCGGAAATGCTGCTTTCCAGTCTTGCCAGGCGGTCGCAGTAATGCACTCCCTGTACTGCCGGCTGGTTGTAATCCAGCTGCTTTCCTTTCGGGATCGCATCCACAAAGTATCGGCGGATATGTGCCCAGCAGGAGCACCGTTTGATGCCGGATACCTTGTTATACCCCTGGTAACCGTCGGTTTCCAGATATCCCTGAAAGCCGTCCAGAAAGTCTGCTGCATTGTCTCCGCTCCTCGTCGGGGTATATCCATACAGCAGGATGACCGGAAGACCATCTTCCCCGGTGCGGTACAGCCACATGAAGGACTGGCTTTCTGCACTGCGTCCGGGTTCTTTCAGCACCTGTACCCGGGTCTCATCTGCCATGAGAAATTCCCTCAGCAGAAGCTGGCGGTGAAAGTAATCATACAGTGGCCGGAAATAATGCCCAGCACTGTAGATGATCCAGTTCGCAAGGGTTGTCCTGCTGACAGCGGCACCATACTCTTTCCAGTCCTTTTCCTGACGATAGAGAGGCATGCCGTTTGCATACTTCTGATAGATTGTCCATGCAACCGTGGAAGAAGAAGCCGGACCCTTGCCAATAAGTGCGGGCGGTACTTTGGATTTGACGATCACAGACTTTTCCGTATCGCCCTTTCCTTCCTTACAGTCAGGGCAGCCATAGCTTTCCGTGTAGTATTCATAAACTTCACATTTGGCAGGAGTAAAAACGAGTTCCCTGCGGACGTATTCTTCTCCGATACGTTCCATCGGGCTACCGCATACCGGACAGACTTTATCTTCTTCATCCAGCGGTATTACTTCCTTATGAACCTTGAGACCTTTAAAAAGTTCCGCATGGGTAGCTTTTTTCTTCCGTGGACGTGGCTCCCGGCTGCAGTCTTCTTCCGGAAGTTCCGGATCCTGGTAAACTTCAGCTTCATTAAACAGATTCAACTGTCCGGGAATATCAGCCGGTGTCTTTTCGCTGGAAGAGCCGAAAAGTTTTTTCGTCAGATAGTCCACCTGTTCCTGAAGCACCATCTCATGGGCAGTCTTTTCCTCAATGATCGTTCTGAGGGAACGGATCAGTTCTGTCTGCTCGGACATTATCGTATTCAGTTGTGAAATGGTATCCTTCAGCTCTCGCAGCTGAATGTCTTTTGCACTGGAAGCCACGCTTTTTCTCCTTGGTTTTGATACCTTTATTATACCAGAAAAAGCAGTCTTCCTAAAGGAAAATCACTCTTGAAAAATGCCGAAAATATGCGGTTTGCAGGCATTTTTCTGTGCATGTTTTTATTCCTGTTTCAGGGCTTTGGGCTGGTCGATATCGATACCGGACATGAGCCAGTCAAACTCTCTCCAGGTCAGATTTCTGACCTCAGAGTGTTTCCTCGGCCACTGGTATCCGCCATGCACTGTCAGCTTTTTATAGATCAGTACAAAACCATCTGCATCGCGGTACAAGGCCTTGATCCGGTCCCGGCGTCTGCCACAGAACAGAAACAGAGAACTGGATGCAGGATCCAGCTTCAGCTGTTCTTCCACGACTGCACAAAGTCCGTCAATAGATTTGCGCATATCGGTGTAACCGCAGACAATGTAGATCCGTTCCAACCCTGAAATATCGCCTAACATAAAGAACCTTTCAGAATCTGAAGCGTTCTGGAAAGCAGCTGGGGATCCGTTTCATTGGTAACGCGTATCGTTGCAGATCCTAGAATGATCTCTAATGTATGAGGATTGTCAAGGTACGGAGTATGCTGTACCGGGAAGCGTTCCGGTACTATGTCAATGGGAACCACGTCCTGTTTGGGGCGGGGATTCTCAGAATGACCATAGGCAGGTGCCGGTATCTGGGCAGCTTCTTTTCGAAGCTGCTTTACCCAGTAGTAAAAGGTGCTGACAGCAATGCCGTGCTCGCGGCACCAGTCAATGTCTGTCATGCCACTGGTCCGGCATTCATTGATAAGTTTCAACTGTTCTTCCTTTGGAACTCGAGATTTTCTGGTGTTTGCCATGATGTTGTCCTCCATAATTGTAGTTGTTGTAGTAAAATAGTCTAACTACGATTATGAAGTTAGAGGCGGTTGTTGGCTAGCCGCGGGATTATTTGGCGCTTACAATAAAAATCCCCGCAAGATGATATACTAGCATATGCGTTAATAGAATATGGAAAACCAAATGAAAAAACGCAATTGTTCTTTCATAATAATATAGAAAGGTATATTAGGAATGTAAGAAGAAAGTGAGTTATACAGACAATGGGTAAAAGAACGGTAAGAGGAAGCAGGGTAGTATGGCAGGATGTTGTGATAGCAATACTGTCTGGAGTTATCATTGTGGCAGGGATTCTCTGTGTTGCACGGACGATATGGTCCGGGTATCATTTTTTGGATGATCATGAATTACTCCGTATGGAACAGAGTTTTTCACATGGGATGTCGCTGCATGATCTCTTAAGGGCATGGATAAAAAACGATATGAACCAGCGATTCCGTCCTCTTTATTGGATCGAAAGAGTGACAGGTGGTTACTTGATGGGAAGCAACCTGATGTTATGGAATATATGGACAGCTGTAAAGGGAATTTTAGCATTTGCTCTGTTATATCTGAGTGCCAGATATGTAAAAGCAGGCAGAACGGTAAGCCTTATTTTCCCCATGGTAATTATGTTGGGAACGCAGTTTACTCCTTGGTATCGTAGTGCCAACCAGGAGAGTACCGGATTATTACTATGCGCAGCGATACTTTGCCTGATAGCGGCACAATATGCTCATGGCAGGTATACAAGCCCGGTATATAATATCCCTATTGTTATTCTGGTTATCTTATCCGGATTTGCAAAAGAAAGCTTTACTTTGTTTATGCCGGTGTTCCCGATGTTGAAGCTTTGGCTGGAATACTGGGATGGATGCGATGAAACCTGGCTGGGAACACGTAGAAAAGGGCGACTGCTCCGGTTGGTTAAGGAGAATCTGGCGGTATATCTTTGTATTCTGGCAGCATTTCTGATTAATATTTATATGATTTTGTTTCGTGTAGGAGTTGATCGGATCAGTTATGCCGGTTTTCATCAGGATACCGGTCTGAATCAATATTTGCATGGAATCAGTGACAGTCTGTTTGTGAATATGAAATGGAACACTGTGATAGCAGGACAGCTGATTTTTATGATACTTTTATGCTATCAGTTAGTAGAAAAATACAATATATGGAGATATGTGAGTCTATGTATAATTTTGTTTTGTACCATGGGAATACAACTGGTGGCTCACGCAAAAAGTGAAATGTGGGGCAGATATTTGTTCCCGTATATTATTGCCTATGCACTGCTGTTTGTGCTGCTGGGAAATTATATTTTCAGAAAAGACAGGTTTCGAAACAGCATTTATCAGGCTGTATTGCTGGTATTGTTGATTCTGACAGTGCCGGGAGCGGTGAGAGAAGCAAGAGATTATGCGAAGGATGGTGAGTGGATCCGGGAATATTTTCAATGTATTCTGGATAACGCGGGAGAGACAGATCGGATTGTGGGTGCTTTCGGAGATGAGGAGTTAGATCTGGCAACGGAATGCTGGTTGGAAGTTCATGACAGATCTCAGGCATATTCCAATGTGAACGGTGAATGGAAAAATACAGTCCAGTTAACAGATGCTTTAACAGGTGAGTGTTCATGGGAAGATGTGAAAGTGGTGACTTGTTACAGCTATGCGCAGGTCTATGTATTGTCGCTGATGGACGGTGTAACAGAGAATGATTTTGATTTCTACACATTTGGAAATTACATGGTCATGGTAAAAAAGTGATTTACGGACAGATATATTGCGAATGACTCCGTGAATCGAAAAAGATTACGAAAGAAGTACAAAATGAGTAATAGCATAATTTATTTTATACTGCCTTGCTATAATGAAGAGGAAGCAATTGCTACAACAGCAGGTAAGCTTGGAGAGAAAATAGAGCAACTGATCAGGAAAGAGAAAATTGACAGGAAGAGTTGCATGGTCTTTGTGGATGATGGATCTACAGACGGGACATGGGAAATCATTACAAGGCTACATAAAGAAAGGCCGGATCGTATAAAGGGAATCAGCTTTTCTGCAAACAGAGGGCATCAGATAGCGGTATTGGCAGGATATCATTATGCTTGTGACAAGTGTGATGCAGCTATTTCACTGGATGCAGATCTGCAGCATGACATTGAAGCGATAGATGAATTTATCGAGAAGTTTGAGACTGGCAATCAGATTGTGTATGGAGTCAGGACTACTCGTAAGACAGATGGTTTTTTCAAGAAGTGGTCAGCAGGTTTCTTTTATCAACTTATGACGAAGCTTGGGTGCATGACGATACCTAATCATGCGGACTATAGATTGGTATCCAACACGGTGATGAGGGAGCTGCGCAAGTATAGAGAGCAAAGCATTTTTTTGCGTGGCATTTTTCCGTCTATGGGGTTTCGACATGATTATGTACATTTTGAGGTACATGAAAGAGTGGCGGGAAAATCAAAATATAGTCTATCTAAAATGCTTCGATTAGCGACGGATGGAATTACGGCATTTAGCAGTAAACCGTTAGATGTTTTCTGGGTGGAGGCGGTTGTTCTGTTTCTCTTTGCCATAGTTTTTGGTATATTGGCGGCAGTCTTCCGGACTGAAACCATGATCATTGCATTTTTGGGATTTTTATTTACGGACATTATTGTGTTTAATCTGGCAATCATGGCATTGTATATAGGTAAGATTAATTTCGAGGTAAAACAGCGACCGCAGTATATCGTAAAAGAGATACTGGATACGGATGATTGAAGTCTGATATCCCTAAAACTTAAGTGCGAAAAAATTGCAAAGGAAAGTCATCAGTGATTTTGGATTCGTGTCAGGAATACAGGCGCTTTCGTATAAGTACCGGGACAGTTCCGGAAAAATCCTGTCATAGGCTTTCCGCAGAGGCTTGATTGGATGCGGTTTTTCATGAACAGAATAAAGATGCCCTTCAATTTCTATGGAGGGAATAAAGCCGAACAGAAAGAGCAGGAAGAGACGATCGTTTCCTTCTGCTTTTTGTATATAATTTCGGACGGTAGTGTAGGTACTGAGATCAGCGATACCCTGCCATACGGAGTCTGTTGATTGTGAGATATCCGGTTTCGAAATATCGATAGGGTATTGATCAAGACGTACCATGTCCTGCATGAGATAGTAGTCACGATAACGCATCATGGATTTTGTGGTAATAGGAGTATTGCTATAATTTTTATTGTAGAGAGCCGTTAACAGATGAATATCTTCGTTGCCAGAGAGGTCGTTCTCTTTTAAAATCGTAGCATAGCGGGTTACCATTAGGTTCTCATGCTGCGTGAAGCCGTGGGCATCTGCAATATAAAGAGTGAAAGTGTGCTGCAGGGGACGAGACAAAGCAGTTGTCAATTTTCCAAGCTTGGAATCATATGTTTGGATGACTTCACAAAAGGTAATAAAACATGTTTGTAGGATGTCCTCAAAGTCAATATAAGAACTTGTAGAAAAATATTGTCTGCATTGTTTGACAATAAATGACTGATAATTATTCCACAAATAGGTGAGGATAGATTTTGATTCTTCGCAAGGGGCAGAGAAGGAATTATATTTTTTAATCAGTTCTGTTTCAGAAATGTTGATATAGGGATTCGGCTTCATGCAGTAAGGTATCTCCTTGACAATATTATTGCGATATTCTTTAAAATATGATAATATGAATTCTATCAGATGCTATGGAAAATTACAATATATAATTATTATGAAAGAAATTATTAGAGATGAATTATAGATGTTACAAAATCAGAGTAGTTTACCTATGGTGCCGTTTGTGGTTACGGATGGTATTATATTGGAGAGGATACTAAGTGGACATATCATCAAGGAAAAAGAAACGAAAAAATTTATTATTTCAGGAACTGAATGTTATTTCGGATTTCTTGCTTGGAATGATTTATCGAAATAACACTACGCTGAAATAGGCTATCGGTGGGGGGACGGAATTGAAAAGTATAATTGAAAATTACCCGGATTTCCGCAAGGTTGTCCGGCAAAACGAATTGGTCTACCTCTTCGGCACCGGTATTTCGGCAGCTCTGACAGGGAAGAATTATTCCTGGAAGAAATGGATTCTGGACGGGACAGGCTATTTTTCGGATAGAAAGGCAGCGGATGATATTGCGGAGAGTCTTCAGAAGGATTCGTCTACGAAGAATCTTTTGAATGCCGTGAAAACAGTTCTGGCGGTGACAAAACAGGAAAGAAAATATGATCAGTGGATGCACAGATCTTTTGAGGTAAACAGAGTAACAAATCAGAATCTGGCAGAGACCTTAAAAAAACTTTTAATTACCCAGGATGTTTTCGCTACCACGAATTATGATCATTTATTGGAGCAGACAACGGGATTGGCTGCGTTGTCTTACGCAGATACCCAACAGGCATTCTATATGCTGGATCAGCGAAAAAGTAATGCCGTACTGCATATACACGGAGAATATGATTCCATACGGGGCATCGATAATATCATTGCGGACGAAGAACAGTATCGTACGATCCTCAATGACAAGGGTGCGCAGTTCCTTCAGCAGATACTGGGAACGAGGACACTGATATTTGTTGGCTGCGGACAGACTACGGAAGATGCCAATATTGCCCAGTTTATCCGGTTCGCCCGGGACTATCTGCACATTGACAGAGAGTATTATTATCTGTATCGGCAGGGGGAAGAACCGGAGGGATTGCCGGATTTTATTCGGGCGATCCCTTACGGAGAGAAGTATAGTGACCTCCCGGAATTCCTCGAGGATATGGCGCAATTGCGGTTATACGCGAAGATAGAGAGCAATCCGATGGTTACCAGGACAGCATACACAAAGAACACTATGGATGCTTACGGATTAGCAGAGTATCATTATTCCCAACAATATTTAAAATTTTGTGGGCGCAGAATGGAACTGGCACAGTTACAGAATTTTGTGGAGGCAGACAGGATGTTCCTATGGTGGGCTGTTACCGGGCAGGGAGGCGCCGGAAAAAGCCGACTGGCACTGGAATTTTTGAAAAGAAGCCATCGGGATTTCTTTGGCTTTTTTCTGAACTATGCTGTGGATCCGGAGGAAGTACGTCGTTTCAAACCGTTCAATGATACCGTGGCGATAGTGGATTATGTTAAAGGAAATGAGGCAGAAATAGCAGTTATTTTTGCAATATTAATAGATAAATTTTCATCCGGGCCATATAAATTACGGATTCTGCTATTGGAGAGAGAAAATACAACAGAGTTCGGATCCTGGCACCACGATCTGATAACGGCGATGGCGCCTTATTACAGGCAGGAATGCAATGATGCGGAATATAATCTGGAATTAAGCACGAAAAACCACAGATTTTTATACCTGGATGATCTGGACGGGGCTGCAGTGGAGGAACTGATCGGCGCTATCTGCGAGAAAAACGGACTGCCCGCAGACCGCTACCGGGATCGCCGACTGAAGGAAGAGTACGGCAGGAAGTTTGAACAGCTGAAGTTCCGACCTTTGTTTTTACAGATGTTTGTAGAAGCCTGGATTGCCAATGGATGCATGGCTGTAGAATATGATGATTATAAAAGCCTGTTGAAAAATGTGGTAAGCAGAGAGCAGGAACGCATTTTGCAGGTGGTCGATCACAGGATGGATGTATTCAATGCTTTGATCCGCATGATCATATGTGCAGGAGTGGCAGAAGGGATATCTGTGAGAGAACTGGCGATGCAACATCCGGCAGAGTGGGAAACGGTACGTAATTTTACGAAGACACATACGATAACAGGAACGCAGAGAAAAGATTTTTTGACAGGCTTGTTAAAGGATGCGTCACAGGATATTCTGGAGGGCACTGAAGTTCTGCATGTGTTATACCCGGATATTGTTAAAGAATATATGTTTTTGTATTACTTTGAGGAAGAGGATATTCGGGAAGTATCCGGATTGCTATGGAGAAACTGTCCCGCTGAGTATAATGCCTTTTTGAGCCGGTGTCTGACAGATTTTCAGCGGGAGGAGTCCCTGGTTCGGGTCATCAGGGAGGCTTCTGCGGATTATACGAATGCTAATGCAATGATAGTGAGACAGGCTTTGCTGGCATTTAAGGTTATTAGCACGAAAGAGGATGGCCTGTACTTTCTGAACAGAGATCTGGAGGAATATGAATATTGGAAAAGCATGCCTGTCACCAATGAGCTTCAGGCAATTTATCTCCAGAGCATGTATTTGTGTGTCCGGCAGATGTTGGGATGGTCTCATAAAAATTTTTATGAGGCGATAGACCGGATCGCTTTTTTTCCGGTGAACAGGGATCTGTCAGCCAGAAAAGTACAATATCTTCTGGAGACAATTCACTATTTGGTGGAAAAAAACTGCATAGATTCAGCGCAGGACATTATTAAAAAGACGGAGAAGGCTTTGCGAGAAGTAGCCGAAGGCGAGGAAAAGAAAGAATTAGGGCTAAGTTTGCAGCGGGAAATTATTGTTTCGGATGTTTACTATAAAAAATGGTGGGACATCAGGAGACGACATCGGAAAATATTCCGGAAAGTTGACTGGAAAAAGGAACATCAGTCTGAGCAGTATGCCTATATTGTGTTTTCCGGAGCTCAAAAATGTTGGGAGACCATGGAACTGGGCGGCAAATTGCTGATGTTTACAAATTGGCTTCAAGATTACGCAGTGGATTATGCCAGCGGAAAACGTAACATCTATTTTAATGATAAATCGCATTATTACTATCTCCATGCGAAATATTTCAGTACTGCGGCTACTGCAATGGCAGCAGCCATAGCGGGAATGGACTCTTACGGGATCGGACATATTGATGCACTGCTTGATGAGTTGAAAGGCAATATGATGATATCTGATTTTGCCGGATTGCTTGTGGGGACCAGGGCATTGAAAGTGAGATATGATGATACCGTAACGGATGAGATGATACAAGGGTATCTCGGAGAGACAGAACCACTTTTGGACAGATATCCGGATAACGCTATTCTGGCAGAAAAAGCAATTCAGTTATGGAAAACTGTCTACGAAGTACGATATAAGAAAGATGTTCCACGGGAGATTGTAGAAAGGGCATATGTTTTGCTTTTACGATTCCCTAAGGATAAAAACGTAATGAATCAGTTCCTGGAAATGCTTGAGCAATCCACAGAGCGTGATAGATGGCAGGAATATATCCACAATAAGGCGGTGGTGTGCGGAATGCTGGAAAACATAGAGGATGTGATGTCGCCCGGCTTGCGGGAGTTACTTAAATAGGGTCTGACGCCTATAAAAGTCCTCCAATAAAAGTTTGTAAGATATTGTCGATTAATGTCATGCAGTAAGTAGAGGGACATATGTAGGCGCCAAAAGCAGCCTATACCTTTAATATCAGTAACTAATTATGCAAAAATGGAAGAGGCACTGATGAAAAAAGAGACTATATAGGGAGGTACGAACTATGGGATGGAAAGAATGGCGTTATGAACTGGAAAAGGCCAACAGAGAGTATGAATGTGGAATGATTGATCGGGAGATATATGAGAGCAGGGTAAGTTTTGCTATATATATGATATATAAGTGTGGAAATGAAGATGCGGCAAGAGGTATTGCAAAAGCGCATGGTTATGACCTGGAAGAACTGTTGGAAAAATGGGAACAGGAAGATGAAGGAGAAGATGACGATGACGATGCAATCACTGATTAATATTGATGGTAATGGATTAAAAGATGTACTGATTGACTTAAATGATAAACTAGCCACTGCTGTTGGGTGGATTGCAAACAAAGAAACACCTGAAAAAATAGCGATAAACACATACATTAAGGAAATACAGGAGAAAAATTATGATCCTGTAACGAAGGCCGCCTTAATCAGTAATGCAAAGAAAATTATTAAAGGATATTGTAATCAGAGTAACATTGTCGAAATCGCAAGGTCTTCTCTGCAAAACAATGCAGATCCTCAAAAGCTTGAGGATGATTGGCTGGCACGCTTTATGGACAAAGCACAATTGGTATCATCAGAAGAATTTCAATGGATATGGGGGAAGATCCTTGCAAGAGAATGCAATGAACCGGGAAGTATACCGCCGGCATTGCTGTATACATTGGAAAAAATGGATAGGGAGGATGCAGAAGCATTTACTGCGTTATGCAGAATTTCAGTAAGTGTAGAAAAAGATGCTTCGCCCATTGTAATTAGGGAGAGATTTGCAGAGTATGAAGAACTGGTAGGTATTACCTTTGATAAAATAGTCAGTCTTACAGCATTAGGACTGATAGAGACTGATTTGGCAGCAGTTTCGGCGGGATATAAGATGGAAATTGATCCACTTCCTAACAAGATTATATATTATGATATGGAAAAAGAACTAAAGGATAAAAGAGATCTGCAAGTAGGAAATGTTCTTTTTACCAAAGCAGGACAGGCATTGTATTGGGCGATCGATGCAGAGAAAGTGGAAGGATTTTGGGAAAATTATTGCATACCGTTTTGGGAAAAATAGCAGTAATGAGATGGCAGGGAAAACTTATGCAAGTTACGTATATAGGGTTAAGTGAATATTTTGAAAGATGTATTCCGCAAGCAAAAAGAGAAGGGTATTTGTTTATTATATCCTTAATTGCAAGGTATTCTGATGCACAAGATCTTTATGAAAAATTAGAAAAAGATTGGGCATCGCTGAATGATCTAACCGGTGATAAAATCCTATTTGTGTTTTCTACACCGAAAGTCAGAAAAAGAGCATCCTTTTTTCATATGCCGGGAAAAGAACCCTATGAAGGAGTAATGTGTCCATTTGTCGAGTTGCTGGATGGCAGAAATGTAGAGCAAAATAATGGCCCATTTGAATATCTATATGATGGCTATGATAAAATTAATTGGAAACAAAAACATTCACAGACAATTACGGACTTTGCTATGAATTATAATATATCAGAGGAAGAAATTCCGTGTTTGTTTTTGTATGACCTAATGCAAAACAGATACAAGGTAATACCTGTAGGAAAAGATACGGACATTTATGCAATGATAAAGGCTATGGTTGAGGAGATAGCGGAATACAAAAAAGACAGAGAAAATATTGGAGAGCAGTTAGAAAAGTATAGAAATATTGAGCAATATTATTGCTTATATCAAAAACTGGAAAGTGAGGCGGAAAAGGGAAATTCAAAACAATGTGTAGCTATTCGGAGAGTACTTGGCGAGGCACAATCATATAAGGAAGTTAAAGAGGATATTTGCGACTCTGAAATAAAAAAGGATTTGAAGAAGATTGGGCAATGGAAAAGGCAATATTTTAATTCCTTTGAAAAAGATGATGCTAGTAAAAAGAATTATTTGGAGTTGAAAAGAAAAGAACATGATATTGAAAATGAATTTAATTCAATATGGAATGATTTAGAAAGCGTAATGAAGGAAAGGGGAAGAAAAAGAAGAAAGAATAGTAAAGTAACAATATTGCAGGATTTATTAACAGCATGTGTCAATCTGCAGTCAAATTCAATGTATTTCGATGCGTCTGAAAATCAAAGAAATGATTACATAAGAGATTTACTAAAAACAGAGAAGCATGATGTGAAAGATCAAACCAGAAGAGGAATATCAGCTATTGGAAAAAGTGCTGGAGAAGTTGATATTTTAATTGAAGAAGACGGTTTGCCTGTGACTATAATCGAAGCATTAAATTTGGACAGCCTTAATACCAATACCTTGGACAGGCATTTGGATAAAATCTATAGATATGATACTGTTGGAAATGTATTTAACATAATATTGGTATATGTCAGGATATCCAATTTTAGTAAGTTTTGCGAGAAATATTTTGAGCATATAAAAAAATATCAATATGTTTACCCCTTAATTTCAGCTGATGACAGGTATGATGTTGAGAACTTTCCTTATGCAGATATTCGAGTAATGCAAACGGTGCATGATAGAAATGATTGTAATACTATTTTGTATCATGTCTGTGTGTTGATTAGATGAGGTTGCGCAATGAGGATGTTGAATATACTGTAAAAAAAATATATCGAAAATTATGGATTTATAAAGAAAGTCCTTCAAGAAATCCAGATATTCAGAGAAGCGGTTTCTGTATTATATGATACAGCGAATAACTTTATTATTCCGTATAGTAAAACGTATCAAGATATGGAAACTGCATTTATTACCGGCAATGCCTCAAAAGAAGACATTATGAAGGATGCAGAAACGCTCTCATTAGATATGAATCTTGTCAGCGAACTGGTTGAGCAAGAGGAAACTGATGATGAAGAAGATGACGATGATGAACTGTTTGCTATGCAGCGGATGTGTTCTTCGTAGGACGGTGGTATCGATTATGCTATTTGCCTGGAAGGCAGCCTGAAGCTTAAGGAGATTAGCTACATTCATTCCGAAGCATATGCTGCCGGTATGATATGATTAGATAAAACTATATTTGATATTTTCTTTTATGAACAATAAAGCACGAGCAAAATAAAGAGGAGATATACTGACTATGGAGCATCATGATTTAGACATATATCCGATTCCACGAGAGAAAACAGCATTGTACATTAATGAGCCATGGCTGATTGATAAGTCAATCATGGAAAGAGTACAATTGGTGACGGATTTGAAGAAGAGGCCGGATGAAGAATCGGATAATATTCGTATTTATGTTCCGCTTGATTTAAATAGAAATGCAATTTTACGTCGACTGGATTCTGTGATTTACCATTACGGAGAAACAAATGAAGAGAATGAATTGGACTTTTCAATGGATATAGAGATGATTATTTCACAGATTGAAATTTATGATCAGGTATGGTTTGGCAGACATATGCCGAAAAACGGAAAGCACAGTCTGGAGGCAAAAACTTTGGTTCGAGAATTTGTTGAAAGGTTGGAAGAAATTCCGGACGGATGTGCAGAAAGATTTCCGTTTGAGACAATTGACAGATTGAGGGAAGAATATTTGGAAGAATAAGGAATAGGGATGGTGTAACCTCATAACAGAGGAGTAACTTCGGAAAGGAGTCTGAGAAGTATGGGGAGATTTGTAAATCCGGATAACAGTGCATTTCAGGTTGCTCTTAACTCCAGGATATACGTGGACAAAACGGGGTTGATTGAATACACGAACAGTGTTCTTAACACGACAAATGCTTATATATGCAACAGTCGTCCACGCCGCTTCGGAAAGTCTTATGCAGCAAATATGCTTGCAGCATATTATAGTAAAGGCGCAGATTCCGAAAAGATGTTCTCAGAACTTGAAATCGGCAAAAACGAGGATTTCAAGAAACATCTTAATAAATACGATGTAATTCACATTGACATTCAATGGTTTCTGGCAAATTGCGATGATGTTGACAATGTAGTTAAGCACATTGCAGAGGCGGTTCTGGATGAATTGCGTGTGGCCTACCCGGGCATTCTGCCACCAGAAATATTTAGTTTGCCTGATGCACTTTCAAGAATCAAAGACAAGACAGGACAGAAGTTCATTGTCATCGTTGATGAATGGGATGTGCTTATTCGTGATGAGGCAGCTAATAAAAAAGCACAGGAAGATTACTTCCTATAAAAAAGGAAAAAACCCAGTCAGCACTGAATAACTTTGATGAGTTTCCTATGTTGAGCGCAGGCAACCTTGCACCGTATGTCGGTTTTACGGAAGAGGAAGTGCAGAAGCTGGCGGAAGAGTATCATCAGGACTTCAATGAAGTGAAACGCTGGTATGACGGATATCTATTGAAAGACTATCAGGTGTATAATCCCAGAGCAGTTGTCAGTGTAATGCTGCGAGGGGAGTTTAAGAGTTATTGGTCTGAAACAGCTTCTTATGATGCAATCGTTCCGCTGATCAATATGAATTATGATGGCTTGAAAACAGCAATCATCGAAATGCTTTCCGGTGCAGAAGTTAAAGTGAACACAGCAACCTTTAAGAATGATACAGTAAATATCAAGAATAAGGACGATGTCCTGACCTATATGATCCATTTGGGATACTTGGGGTACAACGAAAATAAAAAAACTGCTTTTGTGCCTAATGAAGAAATCCGGCAGGAACTGACGGTTGCTGTTGAGAGCAAACTTCGCTGAGCAGTGTACTGGCAATAGCGTATCTGAGTGCAATGGAGTATTATTTCAAACCAATTCGGGAACTGCCGACAGGTCGTGGCTTTGCTGATTTCGTATTTGTTCCTAAACCGGAGTACAAAGCTGACTATCCGGCATTAATTGTAGAATTGAAATGGAATAAGAATGCGTGCACAGCTTTGATGTAAATCAAAGATAAAAAGTATCCTTCTACGATTCTGGATTATACCGGAGATATCCTGCTAATCGGAATCAACTACGATAAAAATATAAAAGAGCATCAATGCCTGATTGAAAAGTACGAGAAGGATTGATTGGCTTGGCGAAGAGCGTGCCGATGGAGAAAAATTAGTGTTTCAATCTAGCAAATTCACAAAAAAATTTAGAAGCGGTTTTGTAACAGCATTTGGAATACAATGATTGTCATACAAATACTGTGCCAACGAAGGAAAAAGCCGAAAACACGCTAGGAACAAAACCGAACAGAAAGAGCAGAAGGAGCGTTTCCCTTCTGCTCTTTCTATATAATTTTCAATGACATAGCATGTCGCACAGCTATCAATATTTTGCTATACAGAGTCAAAAGGGTTACAATATAGAAGTACTGTGATAAACGTTAGGAAAAGTTCGATTTTGAAAAATAAGCGGTAATGGTGTACAAGTGGGAGGAGTCAAATGTCTGATACGATAATTTTACATATGAGTGATTTACATTTTTCTTCAAACGAAGAGAAGAAAAGAGAAAAGGATGTAATTATGAATTTTCTTGTAGACGCATTAAAAGATTTGGAAGAAGAGTGGAGACCTAATGTTATATGTGTTTCGGGTGACATAGTGGACCGGTATGATGTGGCTGCATATTCCATAGCCGGTGAATGGTTTAGAAAACTTGCGGAAATATTGAATATTCCCATGGATAATTTTATTTTAACACCGGGAAACCATGATTGTAGTCGTGACATTAAAAAGTATCCAAGATTGGATTCAAACGATGACGGGCTTGTAGATGAGGTTTTAAATTGCGATATACCGGCCTACTTAAGCGGGCGTTTTGAGGCATATGAAAAATTCTGTGAAGATCTCAAAATCACGCCGTATACATGGCAAAATGGTGATAATTACCTGGTTGGATATAGAGTAATTAATGATGTGATCTATTTAGGATGCAATACCGAATGGTTTGCGTATAGCGATGAAACAAAATTAAGATTGGGGAAAAAGATTGTTGAGGAACTGCAACAGGCAAGCGATGCACTGGGAGATTTTAAGAAAGTCGCTATCATGCATCATGGGGGTGAGGTTGGATTTCATGAAAATGAAGTGCAATACCATAATGATATTTGCCCAGCTTTACATTATTTGTGGAGAATCTGTGATATGACATTATATGGTCATAGTCATGAGCAGGTTGGGGGCGAGCCGAACAAAATGGAAAACCATTGTTTTACCATCAGGGCAGGGGCCACCAGTATAAACAGAGAATATCCCAATAATATAAATATCATTAAAATAGTAGAGAATGCCATTGAATTAAAGCATATCAGTTACGATCAGCAAAGGGTAGAACAGCTGTGGAAAGTATCTGATGACTTTTTAACTTATACATGGGAAACCGTGAAGGATGATAAAGATATATCCGGAACTGTGTCATGTGACATGGATCTTTTGCGTCAAAAAGAAAGACTATATGCCCGGGAGATATTAAATGGTAAGTTGCGACAGGTAAAAACAGGAGCGAAGCTGCCGGAGACTATTTTAAGGGATGTTGTAATAGACAGTGATCAAAAAAGGCATGAGCAGGAGAGGGGCAAGGAAAACAGCGAGAAGAACAGAGAAGTTCGCCTGTTAGATGTAGTATTGGCAGAAAGAAGAGTTGTGATATGCGGGGAACTTGGTGCCGGTAAAAGTACTATTTTATCACAGGCAGTTTTAGAAATGCTGGATAATAATACGACGAGCCTTCCTATATTGATCTCTGCAAAAGAATTAGCAGAAGAAAATGACGGGAAGACAGGTTCTGTGCTGCAGCAAATTTGTAATTTCATGCAACAGCAATTGCTGGTAACAGTTTCTTCTGTAGGTGAGATGTTGGATTGTGTGGATCAGTGCTATTTATTTGTGGATGGACTGGATGAAGTGGATAAGAGACAGCAGGAGCCTCTCATGCGGGTATTGGAACAGATCTCTTTGATGGAAAACCGGATATCAATCATACTTTCCACCAGATCCACAGAGACCATAGAGTATCATAGGGATAATTGGACACAATGCAGTCTGGGCAGATTACATCAGCAGGAAATATTAAGAATTCTGGAAAATGAGGCTAAGACAGAGGAAGACGGTGAAGGGGCAACTACCCGGGCAAAACAATATTTTAAGAAGATTAATAACAATCCAATGGTGCAGTTAGTGGCAACTACGCCGTTAGCAGTAAGGCTATTGTATTATATTATGAGAAAAAACATCGAAATTGATGAATATACCATAGGAGACTTACTGAATACTCTGTTGGAGGAAAGGATTTCATATTGGGATGCAAAGAATACCAGCGAGGTCACAGGCGAAGAATTTGAAAGAAATTTCCCTACGGTAGATGCAAAGAAAAACTATATTGGATATTTGGCATATTGCGCTGAAAAAGAAAAGATTACAAGAAAAAAGCTTGAACTAATGCTCGAACAGGGGATGCAAATTCAAAACGACTTGGGACTGGTAGCTGGGCAGACAATTTCAAAGTTGCAAAGAAATGGTATGACAACAGAGGTAGATGGAGGGATAGTGTTTACGTATCGCCCATTAGCACAAATTGCAATGGGAATCTATATGGCTGATAAAATAATTAAAGGAGAGTTACAGGCGAATAATTGTTCTCCTGAGTTATGGAGAGAAATTTCATTTGCTGCAGGTGAGCTTCGAAGGGCTGATTTGGTCGGAAAGTATAGAGGATGGCTTGAGACATACATAGATAATCTGAAAAAAGAGGCAGCAGGATTGATAAAGGCTTGCTATATCTGCTACGAAGCGAAAGATACAGTGTTGGCGAGAAAAATGATAGAGAACTTTAAAGAAAAGGATATTCGCCCATTATGGTATTATGAACCGGAAAAAAATGTGTCAGTGAGCATCGTGGCTCAGGTGATTGCTTTGGCAGGGGAATATGGAGTGGACTGGTTCATTGATTCCTATTTGACATTGACTTATCCGGTTATAAATGCAGGCAGTGCCTTTTTTAGAGCATTGCTTGTGGTCCTGCCGCCATTAATCAAAGACGCTTTGACAAGTACACAGAAAGATAAATTGAAAAAATGTATAGAACCTTTGGAATATATTTGCCCGATCGCATATAGCAGTCTGCCGGAAATTTTATGCTTTCTCATGCCGGATAGGTATCCGATAGAAAGACGATTGCAGCTGATAGCAAGAATTTCATTTTATGATGAGTATCAGGAATGGGCTCAAAAGGAATATGAGGCTCTCAGCAAAGAGCATAAGGAACTTTGTCAAAAGGTTTTAAAAAATGAAAAGACATTCGGAGCTGCAGTTCTGTGGATGAAAGTGTTTGATGATGCGCCGGATATTAATCTCACAGCTAGAATTATAGAGCATGGAGATGAGGAACTGATTGAGATGTGTCGTCATCGTCTGGGAGAGGAAACCTATATTCGTTATCTTAGATGGTTAGTGGCAGAATCCAGCTATAGTATTGCTGCGGCATCAGCACTGCAATTGTGTAATTATGGGCAGGATAAATTGCCGGAAGTAAGAGTTGCATTAGTTGGGGGAATGACTAATGCAGGTAAGAATAATCGTTATGAAAAAAAGATAATGGAGTTAATTGCGGCGGATGGTGGATTAAATAAACAATGGATCAGAATTTTGTTTGCCGGGGAGCACCATGTGTACGGAGCCAGTGAGGGAAGCTGGAGAATCTTTTTAAGATTCCTGTTAAAGGCAAAAGAAGATTTCACACAGGATTTTATAGGAAATCTTAAATATATGGGACCTTTTTTGCTGGCAAGATGTGAGGAGACGAGGCTGTTATTGCAACGTCTGCTTATAATGCAGGAATATAAGAATGCACTCATTGCTGCTATGAATTCACTAGATCCTGAAATCAGGTGTGCTGCAAGTAAAATCGGGTTAATAGCATGTCAGGATTTGGAAGGTGAGTGCCTGCTTGCGGTAGTAAGTGAATGTGCCGGGGAGAAAACGGATAATTTTGAATGGCAGGATTATGTTGCGGAAAAGAAGTACCGTGAAGAAAGTATCAAAAAACTGTCTGAGAAAATGCCGGTTATGTTTCCACGAATGAAAGTATTGGCAGACAGGATAATAAAAAATAATATGGTACAGGAAATAGAAGAACCGGTACAAATGACGAAAAAAGAGCAAATAGATAAGGAGATTGAGGGCGTTGCTGAGTACGGAGTACAATATTTACGCAGGTATCTTAATATTCTGAACCATGAGGTGGATTACAGAGACTATCTGCAGATGAGAGAAAAATATAAGAATAAACCGAATGCGGAGGTCTTATATTGCTTTCATTACGAAAATCAGCATTATGTGGTGGATTGGTATGAATTTCTGTGGTACCTGTTCATTGGCCGTAATACACTTTTTCATGAAGCGGATGTTATTATGCTGGAAGTGATTGCATATGGGAAAAGCAATGCGGATGCTGCAAAGGCTATTGTGGATGCGGTGAAACGAATTTGTGAAGATGAACGGCTGGAAAAAGAAAGATGGATTTCTAATTACCATTGGTTACTGCTGCTCAGGTATACGTTTGAAGGGATAGAAGACGCAACAATAAAAGAGGCTTTTATACGAAAAGAAGAGTATATGGGAGAGGCCGGTCTGGCCCTGTTGGCAATATATTCCGGTGATCTGCAAGAACTTAATATCAAAAAGAAGAAGGGTAAGACATTAGGGGCTGTTACGCAGAACGATTGTCAGAACCAATTGCTCGAACTTGCAAAAGAATCTGAAAGAATTTCAAAACAGTTAGATGAGGCAATGCAGACTTTTGTCCAGGAAAATGGCAATATAAACAAGGAATATATAGACCAACTAATCGAGTTAGGTGAAAATGGAGCATTGATTGCGGGAGCATTATGCTTCTGTTATGGAGAGCCTGTTCGTGCGGAGAGTGGAATCGTTGCACATCAGACATATTTCTTTAGAAGCAAGATAGATTCAGAGATATTTCGGAAGTTATTACGCCTTACGAGAACAGTATTTGAGTCACAATTGGACGAGAAATCTAAACTGGAGGAATATAAAAGGTATCTTGAGGAATCAGAAGCTCATCTGGAAGAGGTACGCTTAGATAAATGCTTCTATATCAGTGAATATCTGTATTATATGAAAGATAAAATAACTGATGACAAAATTTTCAAATATCTTGATATCGTCATGAAGGAAATGCATTATTCAAAATATGATATTTCGATTTGGGACATGCTGGTGGAATATATGAATTCGAATGAAGGGATAGAGCAGGCTGAGATTGCAGAAGTTCTGGAAATGGGGATTCATAGAATTATCGGAGCGTGCGAAGAGGACAGGTCGTTTTGGTATAATGAAGCCTATGGACAAATTGCGATTTCATGTATGTACTGGAAAGCAAAGAAGGAATATAGTAATCTTGCTCAGCCCATTTTCGAAAGAGGCATAGTACAATTGATTCGCGCAAAGTACGATAAAAACTTATGGGATGAAGAAAATGAGCCTGTAAAGTTTCAGAAGATTAAAAAGTATTTGAATATGGTTCCGAAGCCTATTATGTGTCAGGCTATTGAAGGGATGAAAAATAGTTGGCTGGAGGAAGCAAGAATATTGGGAGGATTGATCGGTATCTTGAATAAATCTAACATTTAAACAGGGCTGAACTGACCGAACAGAATGCACCGCTGTATATAAGCAGCGGTGCATCAGACTGTAGACAAAGCTCCTTCCTGTGAGGGAGCTTTTCTTGTGTCATGACTGCAAAGATTATGCACTTACAAGCATTATGCACTTACAAGCATATAAGAAGTGGTGAAAAAGCCGTATTTACAGGACTTTTCACTACTTTTTTGATATAATGAAAGTATCAAAATAAAGGCGGTGTTTCCTATGATGACACAGAATGCAG
>OHDS01000104.1_pt1 | contig 57931 bp, 50 predicted proteins | sample 1567031 | NCBI WGS metagenome assembly OHDS01 (sample SAMEA3879503, study PRJEB24766) | human gut metagenome | biome: human-associated habitat; feature: feces | place: USA | collected 1985/1987
CATCCTTATCACGTCCCAATATGGAATCATCATCAATTGGCATCCCGCAGCACTGGCAGATCAGCTTTCTGGGTTCTCCCAAAAGCGTATTGATTGAAACATCAAATTCTTTTGATAAGAGCTTAAGTGTATCAGTATTGGGAACGGTATCACCGTTTTCCCAACGCGATACCGCCTGCCTTGTAACCATGATTTTATCTGCCAGCTCGTCCTGTGACATTCCTCTTTCCGTACGAAGTTTCAAAATAATATTTTTTGTTTCCATAGTCATCACCTCCATAACCATATCATATAGATAAATTCATGTTATGAAAAGCAACCTGCTGTTGCCATACTCTATGCCTGTCATCCACCAAAATATTTTCGGCACTTTTCGCTTTTAGTGCCAAAAGTGTATTGACAAAATTATGATTATTTATTACATAATTTCAAATCTTTGTTACACATTTTCATCTCCGCAATCTTGGAACTGCCCAGCAACGTTCCACACACCACTTACAGTACCCCGGCGTCTCGGCGGTGCCAACCCCGACACGGCAAAACCGGATTCTCCCGAGATCCTTGCCTTACAGGACCGCAAAAAAAGAGGGCGAGATCGCCGAAAACTCTCTGGTGATTTCACCCTCTCTGGATTATCAACCGCTACTTCATCAAGCCTCCTCACAGATTCTTCCCACATTCCATCAGGTATGCATCCATTCCCAGACACATTGCACCGATGATTCCGGGGTTCTCGCCCAGTGCAGGAGCCACCACATACTGTGACATATCCTTCGGCAGGCTGGTCTCCGGCAGATAGCCATTCAGAAACTCCACCGCATTCTGTCTCACCATGTCGAAAACCTTCTCCTGGTGCATCACACCGCCCCAGAGAATGATCTTCTCCGGCGAGTAAGTCAGCATGTAATCTGCCACAGCCTGTCCGATGTAGTAACTTTCCAGTTCCCAGACATCCTCTCTTCCGGCCAGTTCAGCTCCCTTTCTGCCATACCTGCCCTGAATCGCAGGACCGGAAGCCAGTCCTTCCAGACAGGCACCGTGATAAGGACAGCAGCCTTCATAGGTATCCTCCGGGTGCCTGCGCAGGAAGATATGTCCGCCCTCGGGATGCATCAGGCCATGCAGCAGTCTGCCGTTAATATATGCCCCTACACCTACTCCCGTACCAATGGTGATATAGAGCGCATTCTCACACTCCTTGGCTGCGCCGAAGCGTACCTCGCCAAGCACTGCTCCATTGACATCTGTATCAAAACCTACAGGGACTTTCAGTGCTTCCCGGAACGCTCCCGCAAAATCATAAAATCTCCATGCCAGCTTCGGAGTGCTGGTAATATAGCCGTAGGTTGCTGATTTTTTATTCAGATCCACTGGGCCGAAACAGCCGATCCCCAGTGCCTCGATTCCTTTATCCTGAAAATATGCTATCATTTTCGGCACCGTACTCTCCGGTGTCTCCGTAGGGAATACTGCCCTGTCGAAAATCTTTCCCTGCTCATCTCCTATGGCACATACCATCTTTGTGCCGCCGGCTTCAATTCCGCCTAATTTCATTCTGACATCCTCCCAATACAACTTTTTACTATGCCTGTTCCCTGTTCAGGATCCGCTTATGGAACACCAGCACAAACAACAGAGTAAAGAGTATCATTGCTGCCGGCATGATCAGAAAGCTCCTGCCATATCCTGTTTTTTCAGCAATGTCTCCGTAAATATAGTTAAATCCAATATCAAACAGGGATGCCACACTGATGATCAATCCGGACATCGTAGACACTTGCGACGGATCATAAAGTCTCCCGATGGCCATAACCAGTGTCGGATAAATGATCGAGCAGAACAGTCCGGCCAGACTCAGCATCCAGAGTGCCCCACTGAAGATCCCTGCCGCATAAAGCACTGCAGAAATCACAGAAAACAAGGCAATGCTCGGGAATACCTTCAGCCGGTCAACCAACGGAGAAAAGACCAGTCTTCCCACCGTCATTCCGCCAAAAAACAACGCCATATAATTGGCAGCCTTTCCCTGCTCCAGTCCCAGCGCATTGGTTCCGTAGATCACAAACCAGTTCAGCATTCCATGTTCTGCAATAAAGTATACACCAAAGATCACCACCATGACAATCCAAAGGTAGTTTCCCTTCATTTTCCTTCCCTGCCGATCCTTTTCTGCCTTCTTCACTTCTCCGCTGTCCGGGATCTGCAGTTTTAAAATGATCAGGAACGCCAGAACGCCGATGGCAAAAAGCACCCCTGTCACAGCTTTCCATCCGCCAAAATCGTTAGCCAGATTTCCGATCAGACTCTGTCCTCCGCTGGTACCGATTCCCTGCGTAAAGAACAATACATTGACGATCATGGCCGGTGATGTGGCAAAAATGAACGGTGTGATCAGTGTAATGGACGTATTCAACAGCGTAGAAGCTCCCATTGCCAGGAACATTCCCACCAGCAATGCATAATAGTTATCTGTAAGCAGGAATACCAGCATTGCACACATCCATACTGCGAGAAATCCCAAAAAAGCCTTTTTGCGGTCGATCTTATCCATGATTCTGCCTCCGGCCAGCAGGAAGCACAGATTTCCCGCATAGCTTACGGCTATGATCGTGGACAGCCCCTTTGCCGTCAATGCAAAATGCGTCTGAAAAATGCCGGAGAAAATACCTCTCAGGCTGTCACTGATTCCCAGGCCGACCATCAGGATTGCAAATCCGATGAGAGCGATCCTTCTATTACTCTTCTCCATTCTGGCTCCCATCTTCCGGCTCTTCTACATCGATCCGTACATTTTCTACATTTCCCAGTGTCACGTCCTCCTCGTAAAAAGGCAGGATTCCTTCTTTCTTCGTGATCTGAATATCATGGAAGGAGACATTCTTCACATAATCCGCATAGATTCCGGAAATCTTTGTGTGGATCTCTCCCTCTCCCTGGCAGGGTCTCTTATCGTAGCCGTTGATCTCCCACTTGGATTTCTTATCCAGTGTCAGCCGAATGCCCTCAAAGGTCACATCTTCAATATAATTGTCTTCACTGCCCAGCAGGAAAATGCCGTTTTCTCCCTCGCAGGTAATATTCTGGAAGCGGATATTGCGGATCTTACCGGCCTTAACTCCGGGTTTGCGATCCAGCGCAGTCAGGCAGACAGCCTCCGCTCTTCCCCACCATTCATAAGAGAACCTTCTGGTCTCCATAATGATGTTGGAAAAGATTACATTTTCCACGTTGCCATTATCTCTGATCTGAATGGAAATTCCACGGTTACTTCTGGAAATACAGCAATTTTCCACCAGAATATTCCGGAAGTCAGACTCTCCCTCCGTGCCGAATTTGATGGCAGCACTGGTGGATACCAGGGTACAATTGGTGACCACGATATTTTCACAGGGACCGTATTTCTTATAATCCCCGGAATTTTTCAATACGATGGCGTCATCTCCACATTCAATGTGACAGTTACTGATCCGGACATTCTGACAGTGATCCGGATCGATGCCATCGGAATTCGCCATCTTCAGATTATTCAGCAGGCGGATACCGTCGATCAGCACATCCTTACAGCCTACCAGATGCACTGTCCAGAAGGCACAGTTCGTCAGGCGGACTTCCTTGATGGTCAGATGCTTTACATCCTCCAATAGCAGGAGCGGAACTCTGGGATAATAGGAACCCTCGATATGATAACCCGAGTCATCTCCGTAAAAGACAGATTCATTGCCATCAATGGTACCCTGTCCGGAGATCGTCACATTTTCCTGTCCCAGCGCATAGATAAAGGCATGGAACGGGCGTCCTGCATATTCACTGTTCAGGAAAGAAGGCAGGCCGGATTCATGGGCTGTGATTTTACCATTGTTGCTCAGCGGGTAATAATCTTCTATATTGCTGCTGGCTTTCCAGACAGCGCCCGGCTCCAGATGTACCTCCACATTGGATTTCAACAGCACATATCCGGAAGAATATGTCCTGCCGCCGGGGAAGAGGACTACGCCTCCTCCCTGTTCTGCACACGTATCGATTGCTTTCTGAATGACAGGGGCATCATTGGTCTGTCCATCGCCCACTGCACCGTATTCTAATATATTGATCATAATTTTCTCCTTCGTAACCCTCTCACTTTTTTTCATTCACAATACGCAGGGTCTTGATTTCATAAGGCTTCATAGTAAAGCTCCATCCGTCCTGTGCACGGGTCATATCCGCATTCTCCACCCCGGAAAAATTCTCCATGCAGTCACAGACTGTTACCTGTGCATCCGGAGCAAGTGGGAAGTTCACATGCACTTTGGTACGCATTCCCCAAGTCTCATAGATACGTACGATGATGCCATTGCCGTCCTCTGCTGCTTTCACAGTATCTGCCATCACATTTTCCTCTGCTATCTGCAGCATTGAGAAGCTGTCTTCATAGATACCCTGTACCTTCTCCCATGCCATCGGGCAGTTCAGATCGTAAGCTTCTCTTACCACACTGCCCTTGCGGAAATCTCCCTGATGAGGGAACAATGCGTAGGTAAATTCATGCTGTCCCTGATCTGCATCGGGATTGGGGAAAATACCTGACTTGATCAATGTCAGTCCCATCACACCCTCATGGACATCATAACCGTATTTGCAGTCATTCATCAGTGCCACACCATAACCGGGCTCGGAAAGATCTGCCCATTTGTGTGCGCATACCTCGAATCTTGCACGATCCCAGGATGTGTTCTTGTGTGTCGGCCGCTTTACATTGCCGAACTGGATCTCATAATCCGCTTCATGTGCCAGAACATCCACAGGGAAGGATACTCTGAGCAGCTGTTGATGTTCCTGCCAGTCCACTCTGGTCTGAAAATCGATCCTTGCGGTGTGCCGGTAGAAACGAATGGTCTGTTCGATCGTGGAATCCTGGAACCGTCTGCGCACATGTAATGCCGCCGTCTCCGGTCCGTTCTCCAATACTTTGAATTCTTCCACATCAATGACATCCCAGGATTTCTCCAGATATCCCTCGTCAATATTCCAGGCATCGAATTCTGCCGGCCGATCCTCATATACGGTGAGACGGTTACCCATCCTGCCCTTTTGGATCAGTTCCCGGTCCTCCCTGATATCCACCAGGCTTGTGATCTCAGCATTGGCATCAAATCTTACGGTAAAATAGGGCGTTTTGAAGCTTACCGGTCGTCCGTTTTCCTCCATTACAAGCTCAGTGAAACAGTTGTCCTCTCCGGAGTTCACCGCTCTGCACACAGTAACACCGCTGGGTCCTGCTGTTATTTTCTGCCAACTGCCCTCTGCATTCCGGATCAGTGCCGTACGTGCAAAGCTCAAAGGATTCCATACTGCGCAGACCTCCTCATTCTTCTCCGCACGATACCGGAACAGCTTTTCCCGGATGCTCTTCTTCGCTGTTTTCATCATTTCTTCATCCGCAGCAAAAATCTCTTCATACTGTGCGGCGGAATCCTCATACACTTCCTTAATAGAGGAACCGGGCAGAATATCGTGGAACTGGTTCAGCAAAAGCAGTTTCCAGCTGTGTTCCAGTTGTTCCTGTGGATAGATATACTTTTGATCCAGAAGTGATGCCATTGCTGCATACAGCTCGGTTTCGCCGTTTTTGAACTCAGCCTTACGATTATATTTTTTATTCTGTGCCATGGAAGTATAAGTACCACGGTGGAATTCCAGATATAGTTCACCATCCCATACCGCCAGACGCTTTTTGTCCATTTTGTCTTCCAGAATATGAAAGAATTCCTTCACCCCTGTCTGTCTTGCTACAGGACATTCCACGATGCTGTGCTCCAGCCTTCTGCTCTGCTCCAGCATCTCTTCTGTGGGGCCTCCACCGCCATCACCATAGCCGTAACAGGTCAGCACCTCAGTGCTCACATCCTTATCCTGATACCGCTGCCAGGTACCCATGAGTTGGGAGGCATTCTGCAGACCATTATAAGTGGTGGAATGGTTTCCCACCATCTTCAGGTCACCCGGCTTCTGATAGTTTCTGGTAGAAATCAGATGTGTCAACACTTCCGTTCCGTCAATGCCCTTCCAGAGAAAGGTGTCGTGAGGAAACCGGTTGAACTCATTCCATCCGATTTTCGTGGTCATAAAATAAGGAATCCCGGATTTCTGCAGGATCTGCGGCAGCGCCGCACTGTAACCAAAGACATCCGGCAGCCACAATACTTCATTTTTTTCCGCACCGAGCTCTTGTTCAAAAAATCTGCGGCCATAGATGATATGCCGGATCAGGGATTCTCCGGAGGAAATGTTGCAGTCCGGCTCCAGCCACATGGCCCCTTCCGCTTCCCACCTGCCCTCTTTGATCCGTTCCCTGATTCTGGCAAATACCCCGGGAGCATCTTCCTTCACGAACTCATAGAGCTGTGGCTGACTGGACATAAAACGGTATTCCGGATATCTGTCCATCAGGTTCAGTACCGTCTCAAAGCTGCGCACTGCCTTTTGTCTGGTCTGACGCAGGGGCCATTTCCATGCCACATCAATATGGGTATGGCCGATACTGTGCACCGTCACCGGATTCGGTCTTCTGTCGGCATAATAAGTACCTTCCAGCTCCTGCGCCGCCATTTTCATGCTCTCAAAGCATTCTGCGGATCCGGGTCTGCGCAGATCCAACAGATTTATGCATCTTTCCAGTGCTTTAAAGCCCTCGATCCTGGATAGATTGTCCTCCGGCAGAAGATCCGCAGCTTCATAGACAGCCTGCATGTCATAATAGAGTCCCGCCGCCTCTTCCCGGTAGACTGCCAGCTCCAGGCGGAAGAAATTCGTACCGGTAAACGTGCCTGCATACGCACTGGAATACGCATAAAAAGCCAGTTCGTAAGTCTCTCCTGCTTTGGCATGCTCCGACAGAATGATAAACTGATGGTTCATATCCAGCGTGGCTGCAAATCTGCCGTTCACATAAGCCATGATCTGGGGATTGTCCGTATTCCAGATATCTGTGGCTCCGGTATTCAGCACGGCACGGACTGTATGCCCCTCCATCTGCTCCGGGATCGCCACATCTGCCAGGAAGAAATAATGCTGATCCAGCTCTCCCCAGGTCTCATTGCGGCCGAAATCCCGGAAATCTTTTCCTTCTCTGTGGAATTCCTCCTCAAAATGGTAATCCGCTTTGGCGATCTTCACGGAAATTACCGGTTGTCTGTCACTATATATCATCTGCTCTACGGCTTCGAGAACAGCTTTGATTCGATTTCTAACAGTGTCCATATCACACTCTCCTCTGATTTTTATCTGAAAACAAGAAAAGCGGGAAGAACCGGAACAGTCTCCCCGCCGAACAGCTTTAGCCCTTGATACCGGTGGATGCAATTCCTTCTACCAGATATTTCTGCATAGTCAGGAAAATAACAAATATAGGAATCAGGGACAAGGTTGCCATTGCAAACATAGCACCCCAGTCAGAACCTGCGGTAGGATCCGAGAACATCTTCAGAGCGTAACTCACCGGATATTTCAGAGGATCGCTTAAGTATAACAGTGCTGCCAGGAAATCATCCCATCTCCACATAAAGGAGAAGATCGCACTGGTTACCAGTGACGGTTTGATCAGAGGAAGGATGATACGGAAGAAGATCGTATAGGTAGAACATCCGTCCATTCTGGCCGCCTCATCCAGATCCATTGGAATCCCCTTGATGAACTGGATATTCAGGAAAATGAAGAATCCCTGACCGAACCACTGGGGAACAATGATAGGAAGGTAAGAACCGACCCAGCCTAATTTATTAAAAATTATGTACTGCGGGATCATTACTACCTGGAACGGAAGCATCATGGACAACAGCATGCAGGCGAACCAGAATCCCTTGAATTTGAAGTTAATTCTTGCGAAGCCGTATCCGATCACAGCAGAGGAAGCCACTGCTCCGATGGTGGATAAACCTGCGATCACAAAAGAGTTTTTGAAGAAGGTTCCGAAATTGTATCCGGCAAATCCCTGCCAGCCTACCTTGTAGTTCTCCAGAGAGAAGTGTCTCGGGATCAATTCCGATGCCGTTCTTATAATCTCATTGGTATCCTTAAAAGAACTAAGTACCATCCATACTAACGGATATATCATCACGCAGGCAAAACAGAAGGTGAAGATATGATAAATCACTCCGATAGCAAATCTTTTTTCTTTATATCCTTTTTTCATACGCTCACCATCAACCTTCTGATTCATAATATACCCACTTGTTCTGGGTCTTGAACAAGATCAGTGTCAAAATTCCTACTACCAGAATCATAAACCATGCAAGTGCACATCCATAGCCAAGTTTGTTATAGGTAAATGCGTTCTGGTACATATATACAGTATAGAAAAGGGTGGTATCCCTTGGTTTTCCCTGTGTAATAATATAGCTCTGTGTAAATGCCATAAAGCCGTTGATCAACTGGTTGATCAGATTGAAGAAAATCGTGGGGGTCAGCATGGGGAGTGTGATCTTGAAGAACTTATGGACACCGCCAGCTCCATCCATGGTGGCTGCCTCATATAAGCTTACGGGAATCTGCTTTAATCCTGACAGGAAGATCAGCATGGAGGATCCGAACTGCCATACTGCCAAAATGATCAGGGTCCAGATTGCAGTATCGGAACGTCCCAGCCATGCGATATCCAGTCCGAACAGACCGTTGATCACACCGTCACTGGCGAACATTCTTTTCCACAGAATGGCAACCGCCACACTGGAACCGATAATGGAAGGAAGGTAATACACTGCTCTGTAAAAGCCGGACAGCTTGGTGCTCTTCACCAGAAGCATTGCTACGATCAATGCCATGATCAGACGAAGAGGTACGGAAAATACCACGTAATACATGGTGACACCGAATACCTTCCAGAATTTCGGATCATCCGTGAACATGGTAATGTAGTTTTCCAGCCCAATGAATGTCGGGGACTGTAAAATATTGTATCTTGTAAATGAAAATGCAAAAGATAAAAGCATGGGAACCATCATGAATGCCAGAAATCCGATAATGAACGGTCCGACAAACACATATCCGGATACGTTAGGACTATCCAGCCACTGGCCCAATGTTCTTTTTCTCTTTGGGGAAGTCTTTTCTTTGCTCATTTTTCCTCTCCTTCTGCCGTTTCTATAACAAGCGCCCGGCTCCCGCCCGATGCCGGATGGGATCCAGGCGCCCTTTGATTACAATTTGTTATAACGGTCTTACTTCAGAAGTCTTACTTCTCGTCTTACTTTGCCGCCTCGCTCAGAATCTTCTGAGATGTGGTTACGAATTCTTCTGCTGCTCCCGCTGCATCTGTATCTCCATAACGCAGGTTCTCAACAATGGTCTTGGCCTGTGCTTCTACTTCACCCTTACCGGAGGGATCGGGATCATCAATAGGAGTTGCGATCTTGGATACTTCTGCGATATAGTCAAATACCTTCTGGGAATTCTCATCCACATTAGGTTTGATTGCTTCTGCCACATCACTGTTCACAGGGATGCCTCTCTCTGCCAGCAGGATATTGTTGCACTCAACGCTGTTGGTGAACCAGTCCAGGAATTTTGCAGCTTCCTCTTTATTCTGAGAAGTCTCGGCGATAGAAAAGAACTGGCTGGGCTTTAAGAACATCGGTTGGGTGGTTGCATCGCTGGTAGTAGGATACATGGTGATTCCCAGATCTCTACCGGCTGTGTTGGCAATACTGATATACTGGTTGGAATAAGAAAAGTCATTCCAGGTAGTTCCGTCAATGATAGGCTTGGTCTCTACTACATCCGGGTTCTTCTCTGCCAGAAGATCAGGAGAAATAGCGGATTCTGCCTTGTTGAACTTATCTACATTAGCGAAGTGGGTTTCGCTTGCAGTCTTGGTTCCTGCTGCCAGTTCATCGAACAAATGAGAGCCCTGGGTTCTTGCGATGACCTGCATCATATTGATGCCGCCATCGTAGTAGGTCTTCACACCGGTCTTCTCGTAAATGGTCTGTCCGATATCATACAGTTCTTCGATGGTCAGCTGCTCGGGAAGCTCTACACCGGCCTGTTCTACGATTTCTTTGTCATATACCATCATAGGAGCATTACTGCCAAGGCTTAATGCATAACAGGTTCCATCAATAGATCCACTATCGATAACGCTGTCTGCAATCTTGCTGGTGTCAATGACACCGCTGTCAATGAACTGGCTCAGATCAGCAAGCTGGCCGCTCTGCTGATACTGTTGCAGATAGGAGTAATCCATCTGGATAATATCGGGAAGGTTGCCGCCTGCTGCCATTGCAGAAAGCTTATCCCAGTAGCCGGACCAGTCGGTAAACTCTACCTTGATCTCTACATTGGGGTTCTGTTCCATGTAAAGGTCAACTGCCTTCTTGGTTACATCATTTCTTGTCTGGTTGCCCCACCAGCAAAGGCTCAGGGTTACTTTGTCACCACTGGCAGCCTGTGCTGCGCTGTTATCACCTGTGGCAGCGGAGCCTGTGCCAGATGCATCAGAACTGCCTGCGCTGCTTCCACATGCAGCCAGAGACATGGTCATCAATACAGCCATAAGACCTGCAATCATTCTTTTCTTCATTTGTTATACCTCCCATACAATCTGTCGGGTATGTGTCCTGCACATCCCTCGTTGTTGTTTTGATGAATTTATTTTATGTCCATTTTGCATAATGGTAAAGTTAAATAACGGTTCTGTCGATGCAAAAAAATGACTTTTTAACCATAATCTTACATTTTTTTCGTCACATTTTCATACTTTTTTCAGTTTTTCCATATTCCATATGGCATTTTGCATAATTTCGTGTTCAAAAAAAGGTTTCTGAGTGTTCAAAAAACGGCTTTTTGTTTTCTTCCCACGGATGAAAATTGAACTTCCCATATTTTTACTATATAATAACCATGATACGGAGGTTTTTCCATGAGCAATTTATCACAGCGTTTTAATAATCTGTCTTTATATAAGAAAATACTACTGATCCTGTCAACGACATTGCTTTTTGTGTTCTTTGCTTTTGTTGTGGGCATTCAGCTTCTTTCCCAGTATTATGCCCGTGAGCTGTATACTTCCAATGCACAGTCTCTGAATTATGTATCTTCCTTCGTCTCTGCAAGAATGGAGACCGTGGAATCCGGTTCTGCCCGGATCCTGTCCGATACCATCATTCAGACGAATCTCACCGATATCATGGATGCTCCCACCAGTATCCGTAATGCCCAGAGAAAGCAGACGATATATCAGGCTCTCTATCCTTATATTTTTGATGACGACTATATCAAATCCATCAGTCTGATACTTCCTGACGACACACTGATCTGTATGGGAAATACTTCCGATCTGGATGCTTTTCCTCTGGAGGAACTGGCAGAAAATGCAGCAGCCTGCCAGGGGCGTGCCAGCTGGAGTGCACCGGCTTCCCCCGGGAATACCATCGTACTTTACCGGGATATCCGGCAGCTTCGCCATCTGACCCTGGATCATCTGGCTTACCTGTACATAGTGATCGACCTGGACCAGCTGATCAGTGATGCCCTGGAGAATGCCGGATATTCTCTCTCCACGCATTCCCGTTTTATCCTGTTTGCAGGAAATGCGCAGTTTTACCCACAGGAGACTTACCATCCGGAACAGTATTCCAGCCTGCTGCAGCCGCTGAATCATGGCAGCAGCCATTATTCTATTCTTTCCATAGATAAACGAAAGACCTTTGTCATCCAGGGAGATTTTCCACGTACCGGATGGAATTATCTGTATTTTCAGGATTACGATCCGCTCTTTTCTGCGATCCATACCGTTCTGATCCGGATGATCCTGTTCTCCGCCGTGGTCGTGATGATCGCTCTGTTTCTGGCACTGTTGCTTCTGCGCAGGATACTGCACCATCTGGATCTTCTGGTAGAGAAGATCCGCCGCTTCGGACAGGGACTCCAGGATCCGGAGGACACCGCTCACTACGATTACAGTCTCCGTACCGATGAGATCGGGCAGCTGCATGTCAGCTTTGACGAAATGAAATCCAATGTAAAGACTTTGCGGGATAAAAACTATGAAAAGCAGCTGTTGCTCCGGGATACCAATATCAAGATGCTGCAGCAGCAGATCAACCCGCATTTTCTCTACAATACCCTGGATACCATCAACTGGATGGCGCAAAAATACGGTGCCGATGACATCTCCACCATGGTCCGTTCCCTGGGGAATCTGTTCCGCGCTGCTGTCAACAGCAAAGAAGACCTGATCCCTTTAAAAATGGAACTGGACGTTTTAAAGGATTATATCCGGATCCAGCAGATCCGTTTCGGAGACCGGCTGGACTTCCAGCTGCATGTGCCGGATGACATTTCCAATATTTATGTCCCGACACTTTGTATCCAGCCTCTGGTAGAGAACGCATTAAAATATGCTCTGGAATTCAGTGACGATGTCTGTCATATCACCGTCACCATTTCCGAAAAAGACACCGTCTACCAGATTACCGTAGCAAATACCGGTTCCCATTTCGAGGATGATCTCATCTGGAAGCTGGAACACAGGCAGGTCACTCCCCAGGGTTCCGGTGTGGGACTGGTGAATATCAACTCCCGCCTGAAGCTGCTCTTCGGCGACCGGTACGGCTTATCTATATACAATGAAGACGGAATGGCCATTGTACTGCTGTCCATTCCCAAAGAAAGAGAGGATTCTTATGCTCAGATTGATGATTGTAGATGATGAACAGATCATACGTGAAGCACTTTCTTCCATGATCGATTATACCTCCCTCGGCTACAAGGTGATTGCTACCGCCAAAAACGGAATGGAAGCCTATGACCGGATCCGTGATGACTATCCCGATGTTGTGATCACGGATATCAAGATGCCTATTTTGAACGGTCTGGAACTGATCGAACGTGCCTCCCGCATCGACTCCCGGATCACTTTTATCCTGTTATCCGGTTACGGTGAATTCGAATATGCCAAGCAGGCCATGACATACGGGGTCCGCTACTATCTCTTAAAACCCACGGACAAGCAGGAGCTGATCAACTGTCTGGATACGATCCGTGAAGAAAAAAAGCAAAAAGAGGTACAGCAGAAGGCGGAGCAGGCACTTCTGCTGAAGGATATGCAGTCGCCATTAGAACAGGGGCTGCTTATGGAAGCATTGGATCAGCCTGATAATTTTCCCCAGGTATTCAAAAAGTATCAGGGACTTCTGTCCTTTCCCGAAAAGGGACTATATGCCTGTATCTGTTCCTTTGTAGAAGAAACCTATCTGAAAAGTTTTCTAAAGGATATCGTGCGGATTCTGCTTTCCTGCGGAGCAGAAAGTGTCTTTCCTGTGATTTATGTAAAAAACAGTGCTCTTTTCGTCCTGTCCTCTCCCACCCTGGCCCATCAGGAAACGATCCGCCAGTCTTTGGAGGAGCTGCATTATCCGCAACAGTGTGTAACCTTTGAAACCTCTTTTCTCCACGGTGACACTTCGGAAGATTTGTTTGCGCAGATCATATCCAAGATATCCCGCTATGAACGGATCCTGCTGATCCGCCCAGAAACCGGAGAAACCAGGGACTTCCATAACAACATGGCCGCTCCCTGGCGGATTTCCAAGCTGCGTGAGGCATTTACCGCTTCCCCGGCCGAAACGGATATTCCATCTCTGCTGGATTCCGTCTTCACTCCTTCCATGACACCGGATGTTGCGAAGAATATCGCCCTGGGACTTTTCCTGAATCCCGATAACTCCGGACAAGAGCCGCCGCTCGATATTGCCTGTGACTTTTTCCGCCGCCTGTATTCCTGTACCCAGACCTCCGAGATCCGGAAGCTGGCGGAGATCGTACTGCTGCAGGAGAAGGACGAGGCTGCCTCCTCTAAGGGCGGTGCCAACATCAGCCTCTTAAAATCTTACGTGGAAGCCCACCTGGACTGTGAGACCCTGTCTTTAAAATGGCTGGCAGAGAACTATCTCTTTGTCAGTGTCGGCTACCTGAGCAAACAATTTGTAAAGGAGGAAGGCATCCGGTTTTCCGATTACCTGAACAAAAAGCGGATGGAACAAGCCATCCGCCTTATGGTGTACTATCATAATGACAATATCAAAACTATTGCCAGGTCTGTGGGATTCGGCAATAATCCACAGTATTTCAGCCAGGTATTTAAAAAATATACCGGCTATACTCCCACAGAGTATATTGAGAAGGTGGGTGCCTCTGCGCCCTCCTGATGCAGTCTCCCTCATCGTAAGGGAATTACATTCAGTTGTCCAGAAGCTTCATCAAAGCATCATGCGCTATGGTAAATGTCTCAAGACCGCTGAGTACCTTCTTTTCTTTGACAGCAATGCTCCTGCCGTCCTTTTCCAGTGCATGGAAACCCTCAAACTCAAACAGGTGCGGTTCCAGTGACAGGAATCCATCAAATCCGGAGGCTGACAGACGCTTCAGGATCACCGCCACATTTCCGTCACCATAGCCTGCCGGAACTACACTCTGGTCTGACTTCAGTGCATCCTTTACATGGATATAGGCAATATAGGACTTTAACATCTCATAGGCTTCCAGCGTATCCTGTCCGCACTGTACAAAGTTGGCAAAGTCAAAAATAGCTTTAAAATGATCCCCGTAAAAGGTATCCATGAGTTTTTTGCATTCCGGAGCCATTGCTCCATAGATATCTTTTTCATTTTCATGCAGGAGCAGTGTATCATTCGCAGAGGCATAGTCCACGAATTTACCGATCCTGTCGAAGACTTCGCCCTCATAGGCTGCCGGATCACTCTCCTGCGGAAGATAGAAGCTGAACATCCGGATCGTCGGGCATTCCATCTTATGGCTGATCTCCACTGCCCTCTTGAACTCTTCAAAATGGGGAGTGAAATCATCCGTGATCAGAATCTTACCCAAGGGAGATCCCAGGGCAGAAAGCCGGATTCCATTATCATCCAGTGTCTTCTTGATCTGCTCCACTTTTTCATCCGTGTGATAGATCAGATTTTCTCCATCCACTCCACGCATCTCCACATAAGACATTCCCAGTCCTTTCAGTCCTGCGATCTGAGCTGTCAGTTCCGGTGCGATTTCATCTGCAAAACCTGTGATTTTTACTGTCATTCTTTTGTCCTCCTTAATAAGTGCCTGTCGTATCAAATACAATATCAGTGTCTTCCTTTTTTCTGGAAGTGGCACGTTTTTTGTTCAATTCTCGTAAAAACAATTCTTCATCCAACGGCAGTTCCACGGTGCGGTCCAGCCAGCTGGACAGGTGCATGGCATTGGACAGGGTCAGCCCCCGGATTCCCTCCGTTCCCTCTGCCACCAATGGAGTTCCTCTTAAAATATGACCTGCGAACGCTTTCAATACACCAATATGCTGCTCGTTTTGTCCATCCGTCTCAATCTCAATTCTGGAATATTCCGGCTTTTTAAATCCTTCCTTCTCCGTTTTGCAGAAATCACTCACATTGGTGGACAGTTTATCAAAAAATAGTCTGCCTTCCTCGCACACGATTTTTCCCATCTCGAAGGTCAGCTCCAGCCGGTTGGTTCCTGGAGCATCTGCCGTGGTAGTCACGAAGACACCGGTGGCTCCGTTTTCAAATTCCATATAAGCCGTCACATCATCCTCGACCTCGATATCATGCCATTTTCCTTCGTGGCAGAAGGCTCTCACCTTCACAGGCATGCCGCACAGCCATTGCAGCAGATCCAGCTGGTGCGGACACTGGTTCAACAGCACGCCGCCACCTTCTCCGTCCCAGGTTGCCTTCCAGCCCGCCGCATCATAATAGCTCTGATTACGATACCAGTCGGTGATGATCCAGTTGACACGTCGTAGCTGCCCAAGTTCGCCGCTCTGGATCATTTCGTGAAGTTTTCTGTATACACAGTTGGTTCTCTGATTTAACATGATGGCAAAGGATCTGTCAGACCTTTCCGCTGCCTCATTCATCTCCCGTACCTGTTTCGTGTAGACTCCTGCCGGTTTTTCGCTGATCGCATGCAGTCCATGCTCCAATGCATAGATGACGAATTCCGGATGCAGATAATGTGGTGTTGCCACCAGAACGGCATCACAGCTTCCCGAATCAATCATTTTCCTGCCATCATCAAATACCTTGACCGTCTCCGGAAGATTGTTCCTTGCCCAGTCCAGGCGGCTCTGCCAGATATCCGCTACGGCGGTCAGTTCCATATCCGGCACCATCCCTTTCAACACATTGCCTGCATGACCGGTTCCCATACTCCCAATACCAATAATGCCCAGTCTTACCTTTTCCATTTAGACACCTTTCCTTTCATTCTCTGATGTATTTCTTTGATGTTCTTATTGTAACTTCTCTACGGTTGTAATAATATGTATATAAAATACTAATTTTATGCAAGATAACGACCTTTGGAGTGCCTATGAAAACCCAAATGACTATTCCCTATTTTACAATTGATGCACCCTATGAACTGGCTTATCGCAACAACGGAACCTCTTCTCCTGCCAGACCGCATACGCACAACGCTCTGGAAATATATCTTACAATGTCCGATCTCCCGGATGTCCTCTTAGACGACACTGTCTCCAGTGTTTCGAAAGGATCTCTGATCATCATTCCGCCTCACCATGTGCATCAGCTGTTCAATCAGAAGCTGACCATCTATGAGCGCTACGTCCTGAATATTAACAGCGACTGGCTGTATACTGTCCTTGGAGCCGGTTCCGGACTCATGCCTTATGCAGATCCGGCTTTCTCTCCTGCGATCCTCCGGCTTTCTCCCACCGGGCTTACCGGGCTCTGCAGTCAGTTGGATCACTATTTGCAGCTGCATCCTCAGCCCTCCCTTTCTGCCTATGCGGATTTTTTCTCTCTGCTAAGTATACTGGATAGCCGGATCCAGCACGGCCTACAGGCATCTTCTACCGGACAGCGTTCTATTTCCCAGTCCCAGAAAAACATCAATGAGGTCATGGCCTTTATCAACCGGCATCTGACAGAGCCACTGACCCTGGAAAGCATTGCTGCAGAATTCTACCTAAACAAGGACTATCTCGGGCGCCTGTTCAAGGAACATACCCATGCCACCATCGGGCATTATATCTCCGTGCAGCGGGCTAACCTCGCCCAGACGATGCTGGCAGAGGGCCGGACCGTCACCGAGGTACAGGAACTTCTCGGCTTCTCCAGCTATGCCTATTTCTTTAAATTTTTCAAAAAAATGACCGGGATCTCTCCCAGTCAATATCGTAAAGATAACACTATGCCTCTGTCGCATTCTCCGTCTCCACATTCCAAAAAAGGAACTGTAGCCTGTGTATAAACACACATTGCAGTTCCTTTTGCTTTTACCTGTCTACTTCACAAGCTATCTTATTATTTAGTCAGCAGCATCATAATGTCATTGCTTCTTGCCACGAACTTGGTCATGGCATCGGCAGACAGAGGTGCGTGCTGAAGCTTTGCCAGATCGTACAGCTGCTCGCAGATCATTTCTGCATTCTCACCATCCTGGTGCTCAGTAATGTACTGTACCAGAGGATGGCTGGCATTCAGAATCAGGGTCTCTCCCTCACCGCCGAAGGCACTCATGTCCATACCGGGCATGGAATACAGCTTGCTGATGCTCTCCGCCTGCTCTTCCATCTCTTTCTCGGCCTTCTTGGAAGTCTTGGACTTCAGGGCATCGGTCACATCCGCATCAATACGCTGGAACTTGATTCCCTCGTTCTTTTTCTTCCGCAGAAAGGGTGCTCACACAAGTTCCGTTGGCAATGGCGGTCTGTCTGGACTGTTCCTCTCTGTCTTTCCAGAGTACTCTTTCATATTCCGCAGACTCTCTGGCACATTCCCGCAGGATTTCTCCGTCCAATACCCTCCACATATGCTCCGAATCTCTGTACAGATACGGCAATTGCAGTACATTCATCTCCGGTGCCTGTTCTGCGATCTGCGACAAGGAAACTCTTGCAAAAGCGATCCCGCCGTATTTGATCTGTTCCAGTACTTCGCTTTCCGAACCCAGTTTTGCTTCACTCTCCACGATGATGTGGATCCGTCCTCCGGTACGCTCCTGCACCAGTTCTGCAAAACCTCAGCGTTACCCAGCGCCGCATCCGGGTGCCATTGATTCGCTCCGACGTCTCTGTGACCGATGCCGCTCTCGTCCAAAGTTCCCGGCAGATGCATCTGCGCTGCCGTCCCATCCGTCAATATTACCTTCCACGTTCCCACCAGTGAAATCCCCATCGCAATCCCTCTGTTCTTATATAATTTTTTATATTTTTCAGTCATCACGAAATATAGTTAGTTTCATTATAGACTTCACCTCAAATTCAATGCAACGGATTCTCCTTCATGTTCTATGCAAAAAAGAACCACATTACCGATATTTCTATCAGTAATGCGGTTCTTGAATTCTTATCAGTATGCCCACGGTTCAAATACAAAATGCCGCATAAAGCGGAACCACCTTTTTGTTGTCCTCAAACGCAAAGTTTTTCGCGGAAAGTTTGATCGCGTAAGCCGGCTTATAGGTATCCATATAGACCTTTAAGCTTTTGGCTCTGGTATTATCGGCGGATTTCACCTCAATCGGGATCAGCTGACCATCCCGCTGGATAACGAAATCTATTTCAGCCCCACGCTCGGATTCCCAGTAGTAAGTGTTATAACCATTGATGGCAAGCTGTACATTGACATAATTTTCTGTCATGCCACCTTTAAAATCATTCAGTTCCTCCACCATATAGAGAATATCGTTTGCAGCCAAATCCTTCTTGGCGCAAAGCAGCCCCAGATCCGAAACGTAAATCTTAAACGCATCAATATCCCGATAATTTTCCAAAGGCTTCTTGATCTGCTCTACCCTATAGACCTGTGACACAATTCCCGACAGACAGAGCCATTCAATCGCATTTTCAAATTCAGAAGCACGTCCACCCTTTTTGATCAGCTTATATTGAAAGCGGGTATTTTTCTTGGAAAGCTGAACCGTAATATTATCATAGGCAAGTCTGGTTTTCTTAATTTCATTCAGATTATTGTATTTGCTCATATCATTCAGATAACTTGTCAGAATGGTATCCTGCGTATGGCGGATCAGGATATAATCCCCTGTCTGGACAAACTGCATCACACACTCCGGCATACCGCCTACCACAAGATACTGACGGTAAAGCTGCATGGCTGCATCATGGAGTGCGGATGGCATCGGCCGATTCGTTTCAAAACATTTTTTAATCTGCTCTACAAGTTCATCCTCTCCCACAGCAATCATAAATTCTTCCATATCCATCGGATACAGCGTTTTCATATCAACCTTACCAACGGGAAATGAAAATTTTGCTCTGTTGACGGCAACGCCCAACAGGCTGCCTGCCACAATAATATGATAATCCGGGGCATCCTCACAAAAATATTTCAATGACGTTAAAGCCCTTTCGCAAAGCTGTACCTCGTCAAATACAATCAATGTTTTTTCTTTTACAATCGTCTGACCTGCAATATGAGATAAAATCGGTATCAAATAATCAGGACTGATCTTTTCCTCAAAGGTTTCATTCAGTTTTGGATTCGTTTCAAAATTGAAATAGGCTACATTTTCATAATGAATTCGCCCGAACTCTAAAATAGAATAAGTCTTCCCCACCTGTCTTGCCCCCTGCAAAATAAGAGGTTTGCGGTGTTCATTTTCTTTCCATGCTTCCAGAAAACCCATGATTTTTCTATACATGATCCATCCTCCTTAAAGGTCCTGAATATAGTATAATTATTATTCATGTAAAATTCAATATGTTTTTGTGCTGTTTTTGCATTAAAATACATGAATATTTTTATGAAATCGTCATTTTTCGACGTGTTTGCTATGGTTTTTACGTTTTTACGTTTTTTACACTTCTTTACAAGGAATCGCGTTTGCAGTAAAAGCACCCCCCGCCACAGGTTTTATTCCTGTAGCGGGGGGTGCTGTAAAATATGGGATTCAACTATCGCAGATCAGTATTCCAATACATAGGTTGCTGTCTCGGTAATCGGGAAGCATACCTGTCCGCCTGCATTCGAAACTGTCTTGGCAATGTGGGTTATGCCGTTGGCATCTACCTTGTAAACCGTCACTTCTCCGTTTTTCACAGGTACTGTGGTATGGAATACAACGTTTGTACCCAATGCCTGTTTGTTGGTAAAGTCGATGGTTCTGGAATGCTCTGTAACAGTATCCTTATGTTCAAAGTTGGTTTCCTTGTAACCGGACAACTTGCTCTTTGCAAGGAAGGTTACTGCATCTGAGTTGCTGATGAATACATGCAGGCCACGCAGAGCTGAGGTGGACACTGCTTTCACTGTTGCTGCAGGAATTGTCTTGTCAAAGCCGCTGGCATCTACATGAAGCAGATCCTGGTTGGCACCGGATACATTCTGCTGCTTGTCTTTTGTCTGGGTAGAGATCACTTTTGTAATGGCATCCCATCCGGTGATCTGCTCTCCTGCGATATTTGTGGTGGTCAGTACCGGTTCAGGAGCTGATGAGCCGGAGTCAGAGGAATCACTGCTGGTGTCTCCGGCGGACGGTGCAGTTGTCGGGGTCACAGGAGCAGGTGCCGGAGTCGGGGTTACCGATGGATTTTCAGAATCATCCGATGTTGTGCCCGGAGTTCTCAAAACATAATAGGTATACTTACTCATCCAGTTTTGTTCCAGACTTTCCGGAACCGGGTTATAGCCTACACCTCCTTTTGCGGTGTTATAAGTAATATAACATACGGTATCAAAATTATAAATTCTTCCTATAATAACAGCATATGCATCATTTGGGTACGGATGTTGCACAAGATATTCATTCGCAAACTTTTTTGCTTCTGACAAGGTAAAGAAAGGCAGGTCAGCACTTTCCAGTTCTTTTATGGTCGTTGCTTTCACCCAGTCTTTACTTCCTTCAGGCCATTTTTTGCACCAGTGCGCATTAATTTCCGTTCTTCCATTATATACGCTTCTTAATGATATGTCCTCCTTATTACTTTGGGGGTCTTCACTCTGAGGATCTTCATACCACCCAGTAAATATATAGCCCTCTTTCGTAGGTATCGGAAGATCTGTAAATACTCCTGCTACCGTTGTTATAGTATCTGTCTTCCACTCACCGCCGTCAAGATTTAATTTAACTTCCTGTGAAGGGAAAAAGTAATGATTAGCTACAGAAATATCTATAGTATCAAGAGTCTTAGAACGAACTTCAATGTCCGCACCATAAAGGCATATATATTTTCCACCCTTTTTTCCTAATATGTAATACTCGTTTTTACTTGACTTAATATAACTATGAGCCCATTCAGCATTAAAAATAAAATTATCATATGTAGTCTGGCTCAAATTGTCCAAAACGGCTACCTTTGTGTCCAAGTCGTCTTTATTGTCCTCCGTCACCTGTATCCAGCCCGAGTTTTCACCCTCTGCTGCTTTCGTGCGCATCTCCGGCACCATACCTGCTATCAATGTAACAACAAGCGCCAGGCTAAGCACCTTTCCTAAAAATTTTGTTTTTCTCATTCTCTTTCCCCTTTCTTCTGTACTTCCGATTTCTATAAATCTGAGTTGTGTTTATTATAACAGCATTTCCAGAAAATAAGCGGCAGATTGCACCAATCGACCCAAAAACGACATCAATCGACCGGGACGGAAATATCGTGCTTTAATTCAGACGAAATAGTAACAAAAAAGAACCTCATTACTGATATTTCTATCAGTAATGAGGTTCTCATCTTATTCTCATATACCCCAATTTATTGCTTGCGCAATACCCTCTCAGATCTGCGTGTTTACCGCCAAATTACTTATCGGCGATAGCAGCCTGTGCTGCAGCCAGTCTTGCGATAGGTACGCGGAAAGGTGAGCAGGATACATAATCCAGACCGATTCTATGGCAGAACTCTACGGAAGAAGGATCTCCGCCGTGCTCACCACAGATACCAACGTGCAGCTTAGGATTTACAGGCTTACCAAGCTTGATAGCCATCTCCATCAGCTTGCCGACACCGGTCTGATCCAGCTTAGCGAACGGATCGTTCTCGAAGATCTTGGTATCATAGTAAGCGTTCAGGAACTTACCTGCATCATCACGGGAGAAGCCGAAGGTCATCTGGGTCAGGTCGTTGGTACCGAAGCAGAAGAAATCAGCTTCCTTAGCGATCTCATCAGCAGTCAGAGCTGCTCTGGGGATCTCGATCATGGTACCTACTTCGTACTTCATATCTACACCGGCAGCTGCAATCTCAGCATCAGCTGTCTCGACAACTACCTTCTTAACGAACTTAAGCTCCTTCACTTCACATACCAGAGGGATCATGATCTCGGGCTCTACATTCCAATCGGGATGTGCCTTCTTAACCTCGATTGCCGCACGGATAACAGCCTTGGTCTGCATCTTGGCAATTTCAGGATAAGTAACAGCCAGACGGCATCCTCTGTGACCCATCATAGGGTTGAACTCATGCAGAGAAGCGATGATGGTCTTGATGGTCTCTACGCTCTTGCCCTGTGCCTTAGCCAGCTTCTCAATGTCAGCTTCCTCGGTAGGAACGAACTCATGCAGAGGCGGATCCAGGAAACGGATGGTAACAGGGTTGCCCTCCAGAGCCTCATACAGCTGCTTGAAGTCGTTCTGCTGATAAGGCAGAATCTTCTCCAGTGCTGCTTCTCTCTCCTCTACAGTGTCGGAACAGATCATCTCACGGAATGCTGCGATTCTGTCCTCTTCGAAGAACATATGCTCAGTACGGCACAGACCGATTCCTTCAGCGCCCAGCTCACGAGCCTTCTTAGCGTCTGCAGGAGTATCTGCATTGGTACGAACTTTTAACTTACGATATTTGTCAGCCCAAGCCATTACACGGCCGAACTCACCGGCGATGGTAGCATCAACAGTCTTGATCTCGCCATCATAGATGTTACCGGTAGTACCATCGATGGACAGCCAGTCACCTTCATGGAAGGTCTTGCCAGCCAGAGTGAACTGCTTGTTCTCCTCATCCATAGCGATATCGCCACAACCGGATACACAGCAGGTACCCATACCACGAGCAACTACTGCTGCGTGAGAGGTCATACCACCACGAACGGTCAGGATACCCTGGGAAGCCTTCATACCGGTGATATCTTCAGGAGAGGTCTCCAGACGAACCAGAACAACTCTCTCTCCTCTTGCATGCCATTCTTCTGCATCTTCTGCGGTGAATACGATCTTACCACATGCAGCTCCGGGAGAAGCACCAAGACCCTTACCGATAGGAGTTGCAGCCTTCAGAGCAGCGGTATCGAACTGAGGATGTAACAGAGTATCCAGGTTACGAGGATCGATCATTGCAACTGCCTCTTCCTCGGTTCTCATGCCCTCATCTACCAAATCACAAGCGATCTTCAGAGCTGCCTGAGCGGTTCTCTTACCATTTCTGGTCTGTAACATGTACAACTTACCATGCTCAACAGTGAACTCCATATCCTGCATATCTCTGTAATGATCTTCCAGAGTCTTACATACTTCCTGGAACTGAGCAAATGCCTCAGGGAATTTGTCAGCCATCTCAGCGATCTTCATAGGTGTACGAACACCTGCTACTACGTCCTCACCCTGTGCGTTGGTCAGGAACTCACCGAACAGGCCCTTAGCACCGGTAGCCGGATCTCTGGTAAATGCAACACCGGTACCACAGTCATCACCCATGTTACCGAATGCCATAGACTGAACGTTAACAGCAGTACCCCAGGAATAAGGGATATCGTTGTCACGACGATAAACGTTTGCACGCGGGTTGTCCCAAGAACGGAATACAGCTTTGATAGCGCCCATCAGCTGTTCCTTGGGATCATCAGGGAAGTCTACACCGATCTTAGCCTTGTACTCAGCCTTGAACTGGCCAGCCAGTTCCTTCAGATCATCAGCAGTAAGCTCAACGTCCTGCTTAACACCCTTCTTCTCTTTCATTGCATCGATCAGCTGCTCGAAGTACTTCTTACCTACTTCCATAACAACGTCGGAATACATCTGGATAAATCTTCTATAGCAGTCCCAAGCCCAACGAGGGTTGCCGGACTTCTCAGCGATTACGTTAACAACGGTCTCATTCAGACCAAGGTTCAGAATGGTATCCATCATACCGGGCATGGATGCTCTCGCGCCGGAACGAACGGATACTAACAAAGGATTCTCGTGGTCGCCGAACTTTTTGCCGGTGATCTCTTCCATCTTAGTAATGTACTCGTTGATCTGACCCTGGATCTCTTCATTGATCTCGCGTCCATCTTCATAATACTGTGTACATGCCTCTGTTGTAATGGTGAAGCCCTGAGGAACCGGCAGACCAATGTTGGTCATCTCAGCCAGATTCGCGCCCTTACCACCAAGCAGTTCGCGCATGTTTGCATTACCTTCGGTAAACAAATATACCCATTTCTTCATACTTCTTTGTCTCCCTTTTTATAATATTTTTGACAAAACTTTGTAACCCAAACCATTACCGGAGCATTTCGGCCTCGGTTTTTAGTACTTTGATATTGTAACAATCTACCAATATAATATCAAGCCGAAATTGATAATTTTTTGACAGACTACCGATTTTCGTGCATAATGTTGAAAATAGCTATTGCGTTTTTGTTTGTTTTGTCTAGTACTTTGGTATTATGTAACCGCTTACATTTGTTCAACTTTCTTTACATGCTTTTTACAGAAGCTTTTTGCATAAAAAACTCCCACCGGATTTTTCCGATGGGAGTCTTTGCACTTTTATTCCATATACAATTCTAATCCAGCATGCCGTCTTTGATCACATTGTGGTCACGCAGCAGTTTTTCCACTACAGTGCCCTTCACTACGCGAAGCAGCGGCTTCTTCAGTGCATTTAAAGGTCCGGGCAGTTCAATCTCCAGAGGAGACATGCCATCCATCAGCTTCACGCTGCTGTCCAATAACTCTCTGACATCATATACACTTCCCCATACCTCAGGCACACCTCTGTCTACACCTAACAGTCCGTAGACAGCCTCCATAGCGGTTCTCACGGAATACTCTGTGGTGAACACGGTGTCTCTCGGGGTCTCTGCAAACTGGCCTAAGAAAGCGAAGTTCACACAGCCGTCGGGAATGACATCGGGACGGTCACCCTTGGTTCTGGGCATGAAGAATGCGGTAATATAAGGCATCATGGTAGGTACGCAGACTGCGCTGTGCTCTGCCAGATCCTCGATATCTTCTACGGGCACACCTAAGTGATACAGCCACTCTTCGGTGATCTCTTTACCGGTACAATCCTTCATGGGCTTCTTAATATAATCGCCGGGTACGTCGGTAAACAGACCGTATACCCATACACATACCTGATTTTTGTCCTGTTCCTTGAACTGTCCCTGACGGTTGATGGTCCAGCTCATGAGCCACTTGGAATCCTGGCAGCTTACGATACCGCCGGTTACGACCTTACCGCTTCTGGGGTCACGCTTGCAGATATTGGTGATATAAGGAATGATCTTGTCATCCAGTGTGGTCACGGTAGCGGATTCCCAGTTAGTCTTGGAGACATCAGAACAGAACTTCTCGGGATGTCCGAAGGAAGGATCCTGTTTTGCGATATTTTTCCACAGGCTCCATACGCCACTGGTGCGAACCTCCGCGTCACCGTTGGGTGCATGGTTCTGGTCACCGTAGATAGTACCCTCGGTACAGCTTCCGTTGGTAACGAATACCAGGTCGTTCTCGGTGAGGACAATGCCCTTCTCTACACCTTTTACCTTGCACTCGATAGCCTTTGCCACCTTTTTGCCGTCATTAATATCAAAAATAACATTTGTCACTTCGGTGTTGAACTGGAAGTCCACACCTGCTGCCTCCAGATACTTCTTCATGGGAAGGATCAGAGACTCGTACTGGTTGTACTTGGTGAACTTCAGGGCACTGAAGTCAGGCAGTCCGGAAATATGATGGATAAATCTTTGGAAGTAAAGCTTCATTTCCAGTGCGCTGTGCCAGTTCTCGAAAGCGAACATGGTTCTCCAATATAACCAGAAGGTGGAGTTAAATACTTCATCATCGAAAACATCTTCAATGGTCTTGTCATACAGATCCTCGTCCTTTGTCATGAACAGCTTCATGATCTCCATGCAGCCCTTCTGGCTTAGATTGAATTTGCCATCGGTATGGGCATCCTGTCCACAATCCTTCGTTGCACGGCACAGAGAATAGTTGGGATCTTCCTTGTTCAGCCAGTAATACTCATCCAGTACGCTGGCTCCGGGTACTTCCAGAGAGGGAATGCTGCGGAATAGATCCCACAGACATTCAAAATGGTTCTCCATCTCACGTCCGCCACGCATGACGTAGCCTCTGGCAGAATCAAAAATACCGTCACAGGCACCGCCTGCGATATCCATTGCCTCTAAGATGTGGATATGGGAACCGGGCATCTGTCCGTCACGTACCAGGAAGCACGCTGCTGCTAAAGATGCCAGACCGCTGCCTACGATGTAAGCGTTCTTCTCGTCCACTCCTGCGGGCTTCTTAGGTCTTGCGAAGGCTTCGTAGTTACCGTTGGAATAATAGATGCCTTTGCTGTTTTTGTCATATCTGCCAAGCTCGGTGTTTCGGTAGTCCTGCTTTGCTGCCTTGACGGCTGCCTTCCGCTCCTCCTTTTTCACCTCTGCCTTATGTCCCTTGGTTACTGCTGCCACTGCGCCTGCACCTACTGCCAGCGCTGCCAGTCCCAGTCCAATGTTATTCTTCTTTGCCATAATGATTACCACCTTTCTTTGATGACTCTCAAATGTTTTTCTGTTTACAAATAGTATCCTACTTCTTTTTTATAAGAAAACCAATTTACAAAAGAGGATAAATGATAAAGTTTTTATCATCCTGCCCTTTTTGTAAAGTACTTATACTATTTCAGAATTTCTTTTCCGTGTGCTCAAAATTCTCGATGGAGCGGCTGATGTTTCCGTAAAGAGTGATTGCCAGTTCTTCAACGATCTTATGATAATCGTCCTTCATTCCCCGGTCGATCCAGTCTAACATCACACCCACAAAACCGTATTTGTAAAATCCGGCAATGAATTCCTTGTGTTCCTCCGCTACCTGCATGCCGGCACATTTTTCCTCCACCACGTCCGCAATGAGCTGATAGGTCAGCTTGTTTAAGTAGCTTTCGATCTTCTGGCGATCCACGCAGCGGTAGATATTCATAATGAAAGGTTTGTTCTCCTGCACTGCCTCGAAAATCTGGCAGAAGCCTTCTTGCCAGTTCTCGTAGGTCTTCTTCCCCTGCAGTGCCTTCGTGCCGTCTTCCACGCAGACCCACTCTACCAGATCATAGATGTCCTTGAAATGATAGTAAAAAGCCATCCGGCTGATGCCGCAGTCCTCTGCAAGTTCGTTAATGGTGATCTTATCCAGAGACTTCGTGAGAAGTTCTTTTTTCAAAGCTGCTTCCAACGCCAGTTTCGTTGTATTGGCCATAGCCTGTCCTCCACTGTTTTATGTATTATTTTCTGTTCTTCCTCGATATAGCTTATGTAATTCTATTATAAGCTCACGCATTCGTACCATCGTACTCTACATCTTACTTCACAGGATATTCATTCGCTAAGGTTGTCGTTCGTCAATCATGTAAACATGTAGACTTCCTTATACTCATTATATTGTACGACAATAGACTCAAAATGGGCAAATTAACTTTTTATAAAAAAACTCTTGCTTTTTGTAAAATTCCATGGTATTATCTTACTTGCGTTTCGGGGTGTGGCTCAGCTTGGTTAGAGCGCCGTCTTAGGGAGGCGGAGGTCGCGAGTTCGAATCCCGCCACTCCGATTCATGTATAGGCGTCAAAATCTTTTTACGAGGTTTTGTCGTCTTTTGCTTTTGAAAATTGTAGAAAAAATTTGAAAAATTTAAAAAATGGCTTGCTTTTTATAAAATTCTATGCTATGATAATTTTCGTTCCGGGGTGTGGCTCAGCTTGGTTAGAGCGCCGTCTTAGGGAGGCGGAGGTCGCGAGTTCGAATCCCGCCACTCCGATTCATTGTAAAGTCCTTGATTTTCAAGGACTTTTTTTGTTATATTTCATGTTGTATCATGGTACTTTTCTGATTTTCTCTATGTTTCCTTTTGGTGTTTCCCTATAGCCACATATGCGTATTGAATCTTTCTGCTTGGAAGTCATCGGGGTATACTGTAGAATTTTGGTAGATTACGCCCCACTTTCGAAACACTAACGGGGCTTATCTGAAACATTTTAAAGATTTACGCCCCGCTTTCAGAACGCCAACGGGGCTTATCTGAAACGTTTTAAAGATTTACGCCCCGCTTTCAGAACGCCAACGGGGCTTATCTGAAACATTTTAAGATTTACGCCCCGCTTTCAGAACGCCAACGGGGCTTATCTGAAACATTTTAAAGATTTACGCCCCACTTTCTAAGTTTCAACGGGGCTTAGCACAAAGAAATTATAAATTAAGCCCCAGTACTCAAGATTTAGCGGGGCTTAACAAACACAATTTCAAAAAAAATGCCCCGGAACCCGCAAAGTCCCGGGGCGTAACAGGCAAAAATCAAAGAATGCGCCCCAAAGTTGAATTCCATTCCGACCAGTTCTTTTTTTCTCAGTGATTCCCAATTTCAGCATGCTTATGGGCTCCACTTAATCATCCAGACACTCCTTTCCCATCTACCTCGCTGAAAAATTTTTCTATCAGTCTGTTTACTTCATCCGGTTGGTCAGTATTGGAATTATGACCGGCATTTTTTATCCATTTAAGCGGTAAACCTTCTCTCTGATGCCATTTCTTATTATAGCTTTTTGCTGAACCTGCTTTATCCTTTTCTCCACAGATAAGAAGTGCCGGACAACTGATACGATATGGCAGATCTGCTTTGATTGCCTCAGCAAGCATTCTGTACCCAAAACCGGCGAGCCTTGCATATTCTTCAGGATCTGAATCATAGGACATCATCATCTTCCGCATAAGATTCTGACCATAATCCGTCTCTGCGCACCCTCTTGACCCTGCCCTAAGAAGCACTTTCCATGGATATATCTTATATAATGGCTCTGCTCTTTCAAGAAGCCATATTTCCACTGCGGTCATATAAGACTTTTGAAGAGGTGCAGAATCAATGGAGATAAAGCCTTTTATCTTATCCGGATATAATTCCATATACATTTGAGCCAGATATCCCCCCATAGACTGACCGATAATTATGGGATTATAAATTTCTTCTTTTACTAAGATTTCATAAAGCCATTCTGCCATGTCAGACAGACTGTAATTATTCGTAAATGGTCTGGATAATGCATGTGATGGTGCATCCCATACAAACACATTCTGTCTCTTCTCAAAATATTCTGTCTGCTTTTCAAAAAGCCTATGATCTGCCGTAAGTCCCGGTAAAAACACTAACGTAATTTTCTGTTTATCTATTATATTTACAAAATAATGAATGCAGCCACAGGGTGTATTATAACTGTTTTCTGTCATTTCCCGTCCCCTTTCCATAAACCATTTCCCAATGATTTATCCTTCATATGCCACCTTCATTGACCGATTAACAGAAGACCTCATCGGATATCTCATTGACCTGCCTTAGCTTGTTTATAAAGCAGACCGCCTTTAATAAACAATAATAAGAACATTACGGTTATCGCATACGGCTCTCTTGCCATAGCCAAAAACAAAACAGCAATTATACTAAGTCCTACAGACAAAGCGGTAATTATCTTTTTACCTTGTTCAAATTTGAAATAGACCATCAGTATTTTTACAATTCCTATAATCGTTAAACTAACAAACAATGCCCAATAACCACTGAAATGATGCTTAACTGAATGGCATTGGTCATTTCTTTATCCATGTGTTTTCTCCTCTGTTCTATACCTCATTGATTACTGATTTTTAAAATTCCGCAAACCTTTCCCGGCTTGCGGAATCTTCCAAACATATTATAATTTTTCCACGCACCGGATCAGTGCATCCACATTTTCTTCCTTCGTGGCCCAGCTGGTACAGAATCGCACGCAGCTGTGTGTGGCATCGATCCGCTGGTCATAGCTGTACTCGAACTGTTCTGAAATCTTCGCCAGGTGTGCATCCGGCACAATGACGAAGATCTGGTTCGTCCGGTTGGGTGCCAGATAGTTGTAACCCTTCGCCGTAAATGCCTCCCGCAGCTTCTCCGCCATGGCAATGGCATGGGCAGAGATCTCCTGATAGAGACCATCTGTGAAAAGCGCATCAAACTGCAGTCCTAGCAATCTCCCCTTGGCAAGCATGCCGCCATTCTGCTTGATAAGATACCGAAAATCCTGTGCAAGCTCCGGATTTTTGATCACTACTGCTTCTCCGAACAATGCGCCGACCTTGGTTCCACCGATGTAAAAGACATCACAAAGCGCCGCAATCTCCGGTAATGTCAGATCGTTGTCCGGCGCTGCCAGTCCGTAGCCCAGTCTTGCGCCATCTAAGAACAGATACAGTCCGTATTTGTGGCAGGTCTCGGAGAGAGCGGTCAGTTCCGCTTTGCTGTAAATGGTTCCCACCTCTGTGGGATTGGAAATATAAACCATTTTCGGCTGTACCATGTGCTCAAAGCTGTCGTTGTGAATATGGGCTTCGTAAGCCTCTGCTACCTGTGCTGCCGTGATCTTACCGTCGGGGCTTTCTAGTCCCAGTACCTTATGTCCGCAGGCTTCCACCGCACCGGTCTCATGGACATTGATATGTCCCGTGACAGCGCAGAGCACGCCCTGGTGCTTGCGAAGTGCTGCATTGATCACTGTGACATTGGTCTGGGTCCCACCTACCAGGAAATGGACTGCCAGGCTGTCATCCCCACAGGCCTTACGGATCTTCTCGCGCGCCTCTTCACAGTATTTATCCTCACTGTAGCCCGGTGTCTGCTCCATATTGGTCTGCACCAGGCGCTCCAGCACCTTCGGATGCGCTCCCTCATTATAGTCACACTGGAATAAAATCTTATCGCTCATTTTTTTATTGACACCGCCGTGACAGTGTATTTCCTCCAACGTTATTTATATTTTAGCTTTTTCAATTTGCTAACTCTTTACATTTTTCGATCGTTTCTATCTTATTTGCTTCTCTGGACTTCCTGTTACTCAAATTCAGTCAGTCCTTCGTCTCCAGAACCCTTACCAGATATTCCCATACTCTCTTCGTGGAAGATATGCTTAAGGTCTCCTCGGTCGTATGAATGTCCTTCATATCCGGTCCCATGGATACACAATCAAGGTCTGTGATCTTGCTGCCTAACAGTCCGCACTCCAGTCCTGCATGGATAGCCTCCACCTTGGGCTCAGTGCCGTACATTTCCGCATACAGCTTCACCATTTTTTCCCGCAGTGGAGAATGCACACGGTATTTCCAGCCGGGATAATCTCCGGTCACCACGTAATCGCCGCCTGTCAGTTCCACCAGTGCAGAAAGCTTTGCGATCAGGTTATCTTTCTCACTTTCCACGCTGCTTCTGACAGAATACTCTGCCCGTAAAACTTCCACATCTGCTTTCAGGATACCCAGATTCAGGGAAGTCTGTACCAGCCCCGGCATATCTGCGCTCATCGCCTGTACGCCGTTTGGAGTCGCCTGCAAAAAGGCTGCCACACGTTTTGTAGCTTCCGGCGCAGCACAGGTGATTGTCTCTGCAGTGTCTGCTAACCTTTTTGCGGTTACCTTTACGTCCGGATCCTTGGTGGCAAGTTCGTCCCCCAGTTCTGCTGCCAAAGCTGCTACCTGCTGCTCTAAGCTTTCCGCATCTTTCTCCTCTACTACGACTACTGCTTTCGTCTGTCTGGGGATGGCATTGTCTGCCAGTCCTCCGTCCGCAGATACCAGTCCTACAGGCATTTTCTCAGACAGCTTCCACAGAAGTCTTCCCAGGATACAATTGGAATTGCCCCTTTCCTTATGTATCTCTCCGCCGGAATGTCCTCCTAAGAGGCCGGAGACTTCCACCTCATAGCGCACGCCCGTAAGCTCCTGTTTTTTCATCGGGAAACGGCAGTTCACTCTGGCACCGCCAGCACAGCTGGTCAGGAAAATGCCTTCGTCCTCGGAATCCAGATTGATCATGCGATGACCCTGTAACATAGACAGGTCAATCTCTCTGGCTCCATCCATACCGACTTCCTCATCCACCGTAATGATGACTTCCAAACGGGGATGCCTGATGTCCTCGGAATCCAATAATGCCAGTGCATAAGCCACAGCAATACCATCATCGCCGCCGAGGCTGGTATTCTCCGCATAGACGCTGTCTCCGTCGATCCCTACTTTCAGTCCTTCCGTCTTCATATCCATGGTGCAATCCGGTGTCTGCACCGCTACCATGTCCATATGTCCCTGCAGGATTACCACCGGTTCATTCTCGTATCCGGGAGTTGCCTCCTTGACCATAATGACATTTTTCATAGCATCCTGTATATAGAAAAGCTTATGTGCTTTCGCAAAGTCCACCAGGAAATCGCTGATCTGCTCCACATTGCCGGAGCCGTGAGGGATCTTCGTGATCTCTTCAAAATAGTAAAATACTTTCTTCGGTTCTAAGTTCGATAAAACACCCATTTTCATTTCCTCGTTTCTGCGCTTTTATAGAGAACAAAGTGCACTTTCAGTATAAGTATTTGTCATTTTTCTGTCAAGGAAACAATCCGAAGGATTCGCAGAACGCTGTTTGCATGGCTCTGAATAGTTATGCATAATGATATTTTTTTCTCTTGGCGATCAGGAATCCTATTGTCACAAACAGTGCCAGGAACTCTGCCAGTACGATGGACAGCCATACACCGGTAATGCCGATCAGTTTCGGCAGGATCAGCACGATGACGATCTGGAACACGAAGGTACGCAGGAAAGAGATTGCTGCGGATACGGCTCCGTTGTTCAGGGCTGTGAAGAAGGAGGAACCCCACACGTTCATGCCGCGGACCATGAAAGCAATGGCATAGATCCGAAATCCCCAGGTGGTCATCTCCAATAACTCCTGGTCGTAGTTTGCGAAGATTTTTACTAACGGTCCGGCCAGAATCTGAGAAGCGGTCAGCAGAATCACACCGCAGGCTGAGATAATGACCAGACTTTTCCGGCAAAGATTTTTCAGTTCCGCATGATTGCCCGCACCGTAATGGAAGCTGACGATAGGAGCAGAGCCCAGGGAATATCCCAGATACAAGGTCATGAAAATAATGTCCACGTACATGATGATGCCGTAAGCCGCCACACCATTCTCGCCTGCTGCTTCCATCAGCTGGAAGTTATACAGGATGCTAACGATAGAGGTAGAAATATTTGTCACCAGCTCAGAAGATCCGTTGGTCACAGTCTGCCAGATGACTTTTCCATGCCACTTCGCCTTCCCTAGCTGCAGTAAGCTGCCGTTCTCTCTGAAAAAATAGATTACAGGGATGATTCCGCCGACGAGCTGTCCCGCTGCAGTAGCCAGTGCTGCTCCCACCAGTCCCAAGGGAAATACCACGATCAACACATAATCTAACACCGCATTGGTCAGTCCTGCGATCACATTTACCTTTAAACTCAAAGCCGGCTTCTCCGCTGCGATAAAAAAGCCCTGGAACAAATACTGCATAACAAATGCCGGGGAGGACAAAAACAAGATTCTGGAATAACGCACGCAGTCCGCTTCCAGTTCCCCGTCAGCCCCCAGCGCCAGTGCGATCTGCGGTGCCAAAACAAAACAAATGAATCCCACCACGATTGACACCGCCAGTGTCACATATACGATCAGCGAAAAAAATTCGTTAGCCAGTTCCTTTTTCCCTTCTCCCAGCGTCATGGAGACCACGGCGCTTCCTCCGGTACCTGCCATGAATCCAAGAGTTCCCACACCCATCAGCACCGGCATCACCAGATTCAGGGCGGCGAAAGGCGTCTTTCCCACATAGTTGGATACAAAAAAGCCATCGACGATACTGTACACCGAAGTGCATAACAACATTAAAATGGACGGTGCCACGAAACGCAGCAGCCGTTTATAACTAAAATGATCAGATAACTGTATTTTCATAATAACCTCATGCCTTACTATTACCCGCATGCCTTCCGGCACTTTCTCAACAGATACTTCTGCGAATTATGCAGGCATCGTTTTCGTGTCATCCTCGGAGGTTCCTGCGATCATGCGGGATCTCCTTGTCTTGTCAGTTCCTCTATTTCTTCCCGGAAAAATTCCGTATGTTTTTTCATAGTTTTCAGGAATATTTCTGCCTCCTGCTCTCCTATCGCCGCCAATGCCCGGCGCTCCGCATCCATCAGCGGAACCACGATCCTCTCCACAGTCTCTTTCCCCTTCTCTGTGAGATATATCCTCTTATTCTTGCGGTTGTCTTCCTCCGCCCGCAGAATAAGCAGACCTTCCTCCGTCATATTTTTCAGTGCGGAATTCACTGTCTGGGGCGTGTAGAACCAATAGTCGCAGATCTCCCTCTGGGTAAACGCCTCTTTTTCCCGTTCTCGGATACAATACAGAATCCAGAAAGCCGTCTCCGACAGATTACAGTTTTTTGCATAGACCCGGTACAGGTCATCCATCTCTTTGATCAGCTGATTGTACAATGTGATCTGCGCAAAAGATTTTCTGCTTTCCTCTTCCATATCGCTTTCCTCCTGTAACTACATCGTTGCATCTGTTTGTTTTTATCCGAAATCGGACTAAGCAGCATTATAATCCGAAATCGGATTATTGTCAACCCATAAAAAAATACGCAAAACTGACACTTCCCATTGTGTCATTCTACGTATCGTTATATAATAACCTTGGCATCAGTTCCGGGAGGAGTGCGGTTCGCCCGTATCGCCAGTGTCTAGGTTCACCTTATTGAATATCCCGTAGAACACTCGGCGGCTGATGCTATTCTGAAATATTCTGTTTTTTCTTACTAATAATTTTGTGATTACCCATGACACCGTTAATTATCACACCCGTTCCACGTTTAGATGAGGATATCTATGAATATACTTTGAATATACTTTTTTATTCCGCATTAATTCACAAAGCTGAAGAAGGTGGGTTTTGGATTACCTTTCCTGATTTTCCAGAATGCATGACGCAGGGAGAAGACATTCAAGCTGCCTATACCATGGCTTATGATGCCCTTGAACCGGCTGTAGCATCCCGTCTGGAAAATGAAGAACCTCTGCCAGAGGAATCCCATGTCTGCTCTTTCGATGCAAACTCTTTTAGCATTGTTGTTCCCTTTTTTCAAAAAATACTGGAAAAAGGAAGCAATATCAGTTATAATATTTCTTGTTCCATTTGCAGATATGGTTCATCGGTAGAACGCTAGCTTCCCAAGCTGGAAAGGCGGGTTCGATTCCCGTTATCTGCTTATTTGAATTTTCGTTATTTCCGAGCCAAAGATCTTTTTCCTTGTTGTAACTGGAGAGTTAGTTTGGTGTAAAAAGCCTCAAAACAATGAATTCCGTACAAAAAACTTTCTAAACCAGGATTTTTTGTACGGAATTTCTTTATTTTGCTTATGTAGCGAAAATAGAGACTTTTTACATAGCAAAATCTCATGTTTTTGTATTTTTTTCGCAGAAATTGGCGTTTTAAATACAAACAGAACTCCCGGAGGACCTTCTGCCGCTTCAGGAGTTCTGCATTTCATAAAAACCGTTATAAATGCACTTTTTATGAAAAAAGAACTGTATAAAAGAAGTTTTTTCATAAATTCGGCAAAGAAAACATTTTTATGAAACGAATAGCCCCGGCAAAGTATAAGGAAAAGGTGGCCACCTTTCTTATACCCTGCCAAGGGCTATCATTTTTTAACTAGCTTTCCACTTTTGTCACTATCTTATTTTCTTCCCAGCCGGATCACATTCCAGGACGCTTTCCTCAGCACGGTCTCCAACTGGCCGCCTTCTGCTTTGGCATCGTCGGCCTGACGGGGGTGTACTTTCTCTCCTGCTGCGGAGTTCACGGTCTGTAAGTCATCGGATACCAGCTCGGTCTTGCCGATTAGTTCATAGCCTTCGAAACTGCGCAGGTCCATGGTCAGGGGCAGGTCTTCTTCCAGATTACGGTTCACGGCAAATACGGTCACTTCCTCCGCTTCCTCATTCCATACCGCTACCGCTTCCACATCTGTGATGCTTCCGTGGCCGCTGGTCTCATGCTTCGGGCTGTCGATAGCCAGCTGCAATACAGTTCCTCTGCCATAGCAGGATGCATGATAGAAAGGATAAAAAATGGTCTGTCTCCAGGCAATCCCGTTCTCCTCCGTCATGATCGGTGCAATGACATTCACCAGCTGTGCCAGACAGGCGATCTTTACACGGTCCGCATGCTTTAACAGCGTGATCATCATCAGACCTACCATCAGGGCATCTTCAAAGGTATAATGATCCTCCAGCAGATGAGGGGCTTTCTGCCAGGGATGATTCTCTGTGGTGTCGGCATCCTCCTTGCTGGCGTGGAACCATACATTCCATTCGTCGAAGCTTAAGTTGATCTGCTTCTTGCTGCGCTTCTTCGCTTTGACATAATCGCAGACAGACACTACCGTACGGATGAAATCATCCATGTCATCGGATTTTGCCAGATAATCATTGCTGTCCATAGCTGCATTGCCGTAATAGGTATGCAGGGACAGATAATCTACATAATCATAATTGTGTTCCAGTGTGGTAGCTTCCCACTGAGGGAAAGTAGGCATCTCCCGATAAGAACTTCCACAGGATACCAGCTCGATGGAAGGATCGATCAGTTTCATGGCCTTGCCCGCTTCCTGCGAGATCCGTCCGTATTCGTCCATAGTCTTGCTGCCCAGCTGCCAGGAGCCATCCATCTCATTACCCAGGCACCACAGTTTGATATTATAGGGATTTTCCACACCGTGGGATCTGCGAAGGTCGCTATATTTGGAGCCGCCGGGATGGTTGCAATATTCCAACAGATTGCAGGCATCTGCCACACCTCTGGTACCCAGATTCACTGCCATCATGATCTGTGCATTCACCTGCTTCGTCCAATGGTAGAATTCCTCCAATCCGAAGGTATTCGGCTCCAGAGATCTCCACGCCAGATCCAGTCTGGCCGGACGCTTATCCACAGGGCCTACACTGTCCTCCCAGAAAAAGTTGGATACGAAGTTACCACCGGGATAACGGATCAGGGGAACCTGCAGTTCTCTGACCAGTTGTACCACGTCCTGTCTGTAACCGTATTTGTCCGCCGTGGGATGTCCCGGCTGGTAGATACCGCCGTACACCGCCCGGCCCAGATGCTCAATAAAGGAACCGAACAGACGGTCATCCACCTTCGCCACCTTGTATGCCTTATCTAATGTAATCTTAACCTGTTTCATGCCCCAATCTCTCCCAAGTTTTTTCTATAAATGATTTCTTCGTTCTTCGAACTCCCGAAATTACAACAAACATGCGTAATCCGGTCTGATCGCCGAGAGTGAGCAAGCTCTCTCTGGCTCTCTTGCGCTCATTATATCATGATTCGCACCTCCGGTGCTTGACGTTGCTTCGCAACTATCATGATCAAATTCGCCGTTCGCCAATCATGCAAGCATGTTGGCTCTCTTGCGCTCATTATATCATATTCACCGAATTCCTTATAAACGGCTTACACTCCACGGAATACACCCCGTTTTTCTGATGTATCTCCTCGCCCCGCAGAAGCTTTAAGATCACCTCGCTGGCACAGTATCCGATGTCATGTAACGGCAGTCCCATGGTGGTCAGCTCCGGCTTCTCATAGCTTGCCATTTCCCTGTTATCAAAGCCTGCCACCGCAATGTTCTTTCCCACCGTATATCCCAGTTCATCCAGTCGGTCATAGGCTCCGCCCGCCATAAAATCATTCATACAGAAAATCGCCGTAGCTCCCCGCTTCACCAATTCTTCCGTATGCTCATAACCGCTTTCACGATCCCATTCTCCGTAAACGATCATTCCGGGATCGTACAGCAGATTCGCTTCGAACAACGCACTCTGATATCCTTCCAGTCGGGACTGGGTGTGGATACTTTCCTTTTTCCCGGCGATGACACCGATTCGTTTGTGTCCGCAGGAGATCAGATACCGTACCAGCTGCTCGGCACCGCCCTTATCCTTTACCACCACAGAGGGGATCTCCGGCTTGTTGGTAAATCCGTAAGCCACCACCGTAGGAATCGGCAGATCCGCCGGGATCACATTGATCAGTCTCTCATGAGACGCCACATAGATGATCCCCTCCACCTGCTTCGACAGCAGCTTCTGGATCTCCTTCTGCACGATGTTCCGGTGAATATTGTCCTGATAATAGGCATCTCCGTATTTTTTATACAGACGTAAATTCACCAGCAGGATCTGATAATCTTCTTTTTCGCAATACTCCGTGATGCCGTCGATGATATCCGGCAGGGCAAAGACTGTCATATCCTCCGCAATGACCCCGATACTCCGGGTATTCTTCGTCTTCAGATTCTGCGCTACGATGTTCGGCGTGTAATTCATCTCCTGAATCACCTGCAGCACTCTCTTTTTGGTCTCTTCGCCCACTTTTCCCTTGTCGTTGATGATATTGGATACCGTTGCCACGGATACTCCGCACTCTCTGGCGATCTCTTTTATGGTAGGCATAGTGTCCCTCCCTTTTGTAAGCGACTTGTCTACCACCATTCTAACACAACTTTTCCCTATATCACAACAGGCTGTGTTAATTCTTCATACCGGTCAGAACGATACCTTCCACGAAACTCTTCTGTCCGAAGATATAGATCACGATACCAGGCAGGATTGTCATGAACGTCGCTGCCAGTGCTACCGGCCAGTTGGTGCCGAAGGATCCGGTAAAGTTCGTCAGTGCCACGGCAAAAGTGAATTTCGACATACTGTTAATGTAGATCAGCTGCTGCAGCATATCGTTCCAGATCTGGATAAACAGCATCATGGCTACTACCACAACTGCCGGCTTGATGGATGGCACCAGGATTGTCCACAGGATACGCATTCTGCCCGCACCATCAATGGATGCTGCCTCGTCCAGCTCCTTCGGGATCGTCATGAGGAACTGACGGATCAGGAAAATATTGAAGAAACCGCCACCGGTTAAGTACGGCAGGATCAGCGGCCAGTAGGTATCCCCCAGCCCCAGTCCCTTGGTCCATACCACGTACAGAGGAAGCAGGGTAACCATGCTGGGCAGAAGGATCGTTCCGACGCAGATATTAAAGATCAGCTTCTTGCCACGGAAACGAAGTCTTGCAAAAGCATAGCCACAGAAAATTGCGGTCACCGTACCAAAAGTAACGGCCGGAATGATGATGGAGAAAGTATTCCGGAAATATCTCCAGTATTCGAAGGTCTCCAAGGCTTTTGAATAGTTCGCCCATAACCACTCATGAGGAATGAAGGAAGGCGGATACTCGTTCAATTTTGCCGTACTCATCAGGGAGGACCGGAAGATCCACCAGATCGGCAGTACCACTAACAGTGCCAGCAAAAGTACGATCAGCGTTGCCACCAGATCCAGAACCAGTTGTTTCCGTTTTTTACTCGGTGATAAATTTGCTTCCATCTTCTATTCCTCCTCTCCAAATAATTGTTCTTTCTGCGTTTTGAACAGAACTATGGTAAATATACCCACAAGAATGAAGAAGATCACCGCATACGCCGCAGCGTAGCCCATCTTGTTCTTCTGGAAACCATACATATAGATCACATAGGACATGAACATGGATCGTTTACCGGGTCCGCCGTTGGTCAGCGCCAGTGCCGGGTTGATGACCTGTAAATGTGTGATCAATGCTGTCAACACATTGTAGAAGATAATGGGAGTGATACTGGGGATCGTAATATTCCAAAATCTCTGCCATGCATTGGCCCCATCGATCTTCGCTGCTTCTATGTATACGCCAGGGACATTCTGTAATCCCGCCAGGAAGATAACGATCAGGTTGCCACTGGTCCATATGGCGATAAGCACCAGACAGGGAATAACCTGATTCGGGTCATCCAGGAACCTCTGCTTCGGAAGTCCCATCATCCGGAGCACGAAGTTGAACAGACCGAAGTTACCTTCATATAACCATTCCCATCCTTTAAATACGCCGATGGCCGGCAGCAGATACGGGATGAAGAACAGGGAGCGGAACAATGTCCGGCCTTTTATATTCATGTTTAAGAGGATCGCTATGATCAGTGAGTATACCACGGCACCGATCACCGCCAGAAAAGCATACCATACAGTTGCTTTGATAGAATCCCAGAAATAGATATCTTTCGTAAAAATACGCTGGAAATTGGCAAGCCCTATAAATTCCGGCTTCGTAATGCCGTTCCAGTCAAACAGACTTAATACAAATACTGCAAGTGTGGGAAGATAGCTGATCAAGGTCACTCCCAGGAATGCCGGTATCAGACAGAGATATGCGGTCAGTTCTTCCTTTCTTCCTGCTCTTGTTGTAGCGTTATTTTTCTGTTTCCCTTTTTTCATTGTAACCCTCATTTCTTCACACATTTTTGCAAAGAGTAACTTATTTTCGTGAATAATTCCAAATCTTCTGATAACAACAGGTGGCCACATCACTGTAAGCCACCTGTTATGTTGTCCCAATACATTGTTGCGGTAATAGTATTACTGGTTGTTAGCCTCGTAGATTCCCTGTAACTCTTCCAGATTCTCATCAATTGCTTCCTGCATGGTCTGCTGTCCGGCCCATACATTGGAGAATACAGTATCCAAAGTAGCGTTGAATTCATCGGTGCCGTTCACATAGTACCAGGATGTGGATACCATGTTGTCCTTTGCATAGTCAACAACTGCGCTCTTATACATATCCTTATCGGGGAAATTAGGATTATCGATCCACTTATCTGTCTTCTCAGCATCAGTATACCAGGAATCCAGAATAGGCATCCAGGTACCTGCTTCGATCAGAGACCAGGAATTCTCTTCCTGATAATACCACTTTAACCACTCCATTGCTTCCTCAGGATGCTTGGTAGTTGCAAATACTACGTTAGGGCCACCGGTACAGATGGTAACCTTTTCCTTCATATAAGGAAGAACACCTACGCCATATTCGAAGTCAGCGCTCGGCCCAAGGAAAGTGCCGACATTCCATGCACCATCAGTTGCCATAACGACCTTCTTGCTTCCCAAAGAAGACTCCAGAGCGTTTGCTGCACTGGTTACGGGAGGTGCGCAGTGATATACTTCAGACAGATCTGCAATCTTCTGTAATGCGTCTACGGTTGCGAGATCATTGATGGTGCACTCAGAACCATCCTTGCTGTAGTAACCGCCGCCGTTGGACAGTGCCCATACTTCCAGCTGCCAGGGCAGGGTATTGATGGTACATCCGTAAATATCAATATTGTTGGGATCGAAGTCAGGATCCAGAGCATTTTTACCATTGATATCGATGGTAAGCTTCTGTGCTGTCTCTACAAAAGTATCCCAGTCCCAGGCATCTGCTGCACTTGCGGGAGGAGTCATTTCCTTGACATCCAGATTCTGTTTCTCACATACTTCGTTTAATAGATCAATGTTGTACCACAGATTCAGTACCTCGTTTGCTGCGGAATAAGCAACAGGCGTTCCCTGATATTTGAAGGTCAGTGCATCCAGTGGCTTTGCATCGCCTTCGCCGTACATGGAGCTGATGTCAGCCAACAGTCCGTTCTCTGCGAACTTCAGTACACCGGCCTCACTCATAATACCGGTATCGGGAAGCTCTCCTGCAGTTGCCATGGCATTCAGCTTGGTTACATAAGTATCATGGTCGATCTTAACCACTTCTACTTCGATTCGATCCTGCTCACTGTTGAACTTGTCAGCCACCTTCTGAGTTGCTGCAGTCTCCGTCTCGTTACCCCACTGTGCATAGGTGATATGTACTCTCTCACCACTGCCGCTGTCAGAACTCGTCTGTGTCTGTGCCGGCTGGCTTCCTGCATCTGCGGATGCTGCCGGTGCCTGATTGCTGTTGCCACACCCTGTAAGTACCATTGCTGTTGCCATTGCGGTTGCAAGGACTGTACTTACGATTTTCTTGTTTTTCATACCTTTCTCTCCTTTACCTTTCTTTATTATAACGACAATAGGTTGTCGTTGTAAACACCAGATTGTAAACGCTTACACGTTCACCGTTCTACACCTTTACCTTGACCCACACCAACATTTCGCCCGGTGTACGGTTACACCAGAGCCCATAGGGAACTGCTGTAAGGTGCATCTGTTCTTTCTCCAGTTTCAGCTCTCCGTACAGGTTTCCCTGTTCGGTGGACCGGTTATGGATCCTTGTAGCTTCATACTGTAATGTCGGAATCTCTCCCGGGAGATCCGTCTGCGGATTCCCCTTCGTGACCTCTGTGTTCTCTTCCACATACAGGTCTGCCAGATATTTTCCGTTGTCGGTCTCCTCCAGGCAGTAGACCACGGGGCCGTTCATCAATGCACATCTTCCAGCATCCGCTCTCACTTCGTCATTGGCGGCGATCCATCTGGGCTTTACACCGAAATCAATACAGATTTCATGCTCTCCCGCCGGAGTATTTATCAGCAGATAGCCTTTTTCCAAAACAGCCTTTGCTGTCTGGCCATCCACTGTAATCTCCTGTTTCCCCGCATATCCGGGGCGGCGGATCTTAAAGGTTACTTCACTGTCCTGTCTCGTCTGGATCTTCACCTTACTATCCTGCAACAGTGTGGATTCCATGCCGATCTCCACGGTTCCACTTTCCAGGACTGCCTTTGCAGTGGAGGAAATGAACTGGTGGATACATACCGCATTTTCTTCCTGTGCGTAGATGTATTGTCCAAGAGACGCTAACGTCCTCGCCACATTCGGCGGACAACATGCCACGGAGAACCATTTCTGTCTGACAGCCTTCACATGATCCATGTAAGTATGCTCCGTGCAGAACTCCGGTACGACCTCCAGAGGATTCACATAAAAGTATCTGTCTCCCGCTCTGTTGATGCCCGCCAACACTGTATTGTACAATGCCAGTTCCACGGTATCGTAATAGCCCGCCTCTCCGGTGGCTGCGCTCATCCTCTGTCCGAACATCATCAGTCCGATGGAAGCGCAGGTCTCCGAATAGTTCGTGGTATTCGGCAGATCGTAATCCGTGGTAAACCTCTCCCGAAAACCACTGGATCCGATGCCGCCGGTCAGATACATTCTGTGATTCACCGTGCTGTCCCACAGCCGCTTACAGGCTTCCAGCATCTCGGTGTCCTCGCATTCCACAGCCAAGTCTGCCATGGCGGAGCACATATACATGGCTCTTACCGCATGCCCTTCCGCTGTCTTCTGCTTTACCGGTTCTATATGTGATTGTGAATATTCCAGATCGTAATTTTTGAACTCCGGGAAAAATTCCCAGCCGCCTCTGTCTTCCATCTCCTGTAAAAAATAGCTTGGCTTCTTCCCTCTCTCATGAAGGAAATACGATGCGGTGTCCAAATACTGCTTTTCGCCGGTCACCCGGTAAAGCTTTACCAGCGCAAGTTCAATCTCCTGATGTCCGGGATAACCTTTTTTCTGTCCTTCGCCGGTACCGAATACTCTGCAGATCAGATCCGCATTTTTCCTGGCGATGTTAAGAATCTTCGTCTTCCCGGTGGCCTGATAGTAAGCAACCGCTGCTTCTATCATGTGTCCTGCCGTGTAAAGCTCGTGTCCTTCCACCAGGTTCGACCACTTTTTGTCTGGCTCGTTGACTGTGTAGTAGGTGTTCAGGTATCCGTCGGTCTCCTGCGCCCTTCCTACCAGTTCGATCACTTCATCTGCCAGTGCTTCGTATTCTCTGCCCTGCCCCCCGGCAATACAGAATGCTACGGATTCCAGCCATTTGTACAGGTCCGTGTCCTGGAAAACTACCCCCTTTCTCTCTCCCGGCAGCTCCCCCGCTGCCACGCGGAAATTCTGAATACAGTAGGTAGGTTCGGAGTCCTCCAGCTGATCGTTCAAGATCTTCCATTGATGCGGAATGATCTTCTCACTGACCTTTTGCACGTATTCACCGAACAGCTTGTCTGTGATCCTGATATTTCCGTATTCCAGCTGCTTCCTGTGATGTCCCATACCTTTCTCCTATCCTTGTTCGTTCCAAAGGTTAATCGTTTAATCTTTTGTGAGAAAAGAAACAGCCAGATGGCTGTTATACTGCTGTATTCTTCTTTTCTGTAAGTTAATCGTTTTACCTTTTGATGACCTTATCATAGCACCAGATAGGTGTTTTGTAAATAGGTTTTATGCAAATCATCATAATATATAAGTTTTTCCACTGTTTTTTGTGCATTTTACACATTTTAGTACAAGCTGTCAGATTCTTAATCGTTTTACTTGCCTAAAACTCCTAACCACTTCAGAGCATTCCAGATGCCGTCTTTATCCACGTCCGTGGTGATATAATCTGCCACTTCCAACACCTGTTTACTGGAATTACCCATAGCAATGCTGGTGTGGGCATACTTTAACATCGGCAGGTCGTTATTGCTGTCTCCGATGGCCACAGTGTCTTCCATGGGGATCTTCAAATAGTCCGTAATGTAACGGATTGCTGTTGCCTTGGAATATCCTTTGGGAACAATCTCGTAAAACCCTTGTTCTCTGTCGATAAAATCCAGTATTTCCGACAGGTCATGCTTCATTCCGTCCATTCCCGCCGGAGTCTCTGCATAAGCATATAATTTATCGTAGTTGCCCGGTGCATTGGCATAGCGATCGTATTTTCGATTCTCAATCTCACGTGCCATATGACGGAAAGTCTCGGTAAATACTTCTTCTCCTCTGGGTGCATAGTCTTCCCTGCTGCCTTCCAGGACGGCATCCACATGATATTTTTTCATAGCTGTCAAAATTGCCTTAGACTCCTCCATGGAAAATGTCTTGTGCATCAGCTGTTTTCCATGATATTCAATCTCCGTTCCGCAGCCCAATAACAATCCGTCGAATTCCACCTGTCCGGTAAGATTTTCCCCTACCAGCCGTTTCGTACGCCCGGTGTTGATCATGCAGATATGACCGTTGGCTCTGGCGATGCGGATGGCTTCCTTCGTGCTCTCTGACATCAGTTCACTTCCTCCGCATATTAAGGTTCCGTCAATATCAAAAAATATTATCTTCATCTCAGATTCTTAAGCTCCTCTACCAGATCCAGATCGGATTTCTGTACCTTCAGATTCGTGGACACAGGCTCTTCACCGGGTCTTGTGATCGTGATCTCGATAATGGTTCCTTCCGTGATCGCTCCACCCATAAAAAATCTGCCTACAAACGCTGCAAATTTGGGATGATTACTCTCGAAGGTATTCTTCGCATTCATCAGTTTCATCATCATTCCGGGATTTATCATAGTAGTCTCCTCTTCTAATCAGTAACTATTCTGTCACCCTATAACTATCACATAATATCTTTACGAATGCAAGCATTCGATGAATATTTCGTGGTAGTTCCATGGTTCTGAATAGTTACAAAAAAAGAAAGGCTGTCCGCACCATCCGAAAACAGTGTGTCCAGCCTTAACAGTTGCTTTAATTATGCGATCTTGGACTTAGCCAGCTCTGCAAGGGTCTTGAAACCTTCTGCATCGTTAACTGCCAGGTCTGCCAGCATCTTTCTGTTCATGTCAACGCCTGCAAGCTTCAGACCATACATGAATTTGCTGTAGGATAAACCGTTCATTCTGGCTACTGCGTTGATACGAGCGATCCACAGCTGTCTGAACTGACGCTTTCTCTCTTTTCTACCTGCATAAGAGCTGGTCAGAGCTCTCATAACAGACTGCTTTGCTACTCTGTACTGCTTGCTTCTTGCGCCTCTGTAGCCCTTTGCAAGCTTTAATACTCTATTGTGTTTCTTCTTGGCATTTAAGCCACCTTTAATTCTTGCCATGTCTTATTTCCTCCTCGCCTGAATTATAAATAAGGTAAAATCTTCTTCATATTCTTAACATTAGTTGCATCCGTAATTGCAGGCTTTCTCAGATTACGTTTTCTCTTGGTAGACTTCTTGGTTAAGATATGGCTCTTGTAAGCTTTAGATCTCTTTAACTTACCGGTTCCTGTTGCTTTAAAGCGCTTAGCTGCTGCTCTGCTTGTCTTCATTTTGGGCATAACGAGTTCCTCCTAAACTTTACTTAATCTATCGTGCCGGATCCCGGCACTTTTTAACTGTACGAATTAACGCTTCTCAGTTAAAAACATAGTCATGCTTCTGCCTTCTACCTTGGGAGCTTTTTCCACTACCGCAATATCGGACAGGCTCTGTGCAATATCATCCAAGATATGCTTGCTGTTGTTCATGTGTGCCATCTCTCTGCCGCGGAATCTCAGGGTGATCTTCACTCTGTCTCCCTTGGTCAGGAACTTTCTGGCTGCACCGATCTTGGTATTCAGATCGTTGGTGTCGATATTGGGGGAAAGTCTGATCTCCTTGATATCGATGACCTTCTGCTTCTTCTTTGCTTCCTTCTCTTTTCTCACCTGCTCGTATTTGTACTTACCGTAATCCACGATCTTACAAACAGGAGGCTTTGCCGTAGGAGCAATCTTCACCAGGTCGAGTCCGGCTTCCTCTGCCATCTTCAGGGCATCTCTGGAAGAAACGATTCCGAGCTGTTCTCCGTCTTCTCCAATCAGTCGTACTTCTTTGTCTCTGATCTGTTCATTAATCATTAAATCGCTAATGGTTGTGTACCTCCATAAGAAAATGTATTAAACAATAAAAAAAGCAGATAGCATAACTATCCACCTGTTCCCTTCACGGACTGCCATCATTCAAACAAATTCCAAACGAGTTCGCTGTCTATGAAAAATCTGAACGCTTACCAGCCTGCGCCGTAAGGTGAGAGTGGATACTCTGCTTGTTGTGCCGTGTTCTTCACACGCTCAAATAGAATACCACGAAGTTTTCCTGATGTCAACCCCGTTTTTACAATAATATTACATTTTTTCAGATTACTGTATTCTATGTACCGGCGGTCTCCCGCCGAATCCGATCACTTGCTCTATTATCCGCAGTTTCGGAACATTTGTCAAGCCGGAATACTGATTTACTTTTCCGTGATTTACTTTTCCGAAAAAGTAGCACAGGCGGTCTCTCTGCAGTCGCTGGCTCCGCAGCCCTTGATATCCACATGATCCGCCACACACTTGTAATTGCTGTTATAAATACATTTTACCGCCTCACAGTCGATACTGATGGTATGGCTTGGATGAGACAGAGAATTACTGAAAGACTCTCTTCCCTCTCTCTTCTGCGCAAAGCTCTCGCAGCAGGTGCCGTCACAATCACAGGCATGCTTACCTCCCACCATGATGTCTCCCTTGCTGCACAGACAGTCCTTGTTATAGGTACAATTTTCCACAACACATTTTAAATTTGCCACGTCTCCCTCGCCTTCTGCCGCTCTCTGCGGCTTCTCGTCTTCTTTTTTGATTTTAAAATTTTAAAAGAGGACACGCGGCAAAAGAGCCGATGCAGTCCCGCCACGCGTCATGGATAGTCTGTGCAGATTTAAAAAAATTATTCATTTGCGGAAACTGCCGGTTTTGAAGTGATTTCTTTCGAGGCACAGGCAAAAATGCGTGCCCATCTCGTTGCTCGTAAAAACTAATATCGAAATACTGTTTCTTGTCATACCATTCAAAAAATCGCCGTCTCCCTTTTTATTTTTATAAGGAAACGGCGATTTTCATATTTTCCTACTTGATTTTATCCGGCAATCGGCTTACTTGCTCAGCCTCTTGGTTGCGATCTCATCCTTTAACATAGCCAGGAATTCGTCTCTGGATACCGTAGTGGTGTTCTGCTGTCCGTGCAGACGATAGCTTACGGTGCCGTCCTGTGCTTCCTGTTTTCCTAAGATGATCAGGTAAGGGATTTTTTTCACCTGTGCTTCTCTTACACGATAACCCAGCTTCTCTGCTCTCTCATCGATGTCCGCTCTGATGTTATTGTCCAGCAGATAACCGTACAGATCATGGGCATAAGCATTCAGCTCTTCGTCATCGTTCTTGACCGGCAGGATCATAGCCTGCACGGGAGCCAGCCACAGAGGCAGGTTGCCCTTGGTCTCCTCCAGGATATAAGCCATGAATCTGTCCAGAGATCCCAGGATTGCTCTGTGCAGAACCACGGGAGTCTTCTTCTGACCGTCCTTGTCCACATAGGTCAGGTTGAATTTTGCAGGCAGGCAGAAATCCAGCTGACAGGTGGACAGGGTGTACTCGTTACCTACCGCAGGCTTTACATTAACATCCAGCTTCGGTCCGTAGAATGCAGCCTCACCGATCTCCTCGGTGTACTCAATGCCCAGGTCGTTCAGAACCTTACGCAGAGCGTCCTCTGCATTGTTCCACATTTCGTCGTCATCATGATATTTTACCTTGTCCTCCGGATCTCTCAGGGACAGGACACATCTGTAATCGGTAATACCGAAATCCTTGTAGGTATTGAAGATCAGATCTACTACATTGGAGAACTCGGACTCGATCTGCTCCGGTGTTACAAACAGATGGGCGTCGTTCTGGCAGAAATGTCTGCCTCTCTCGATACCCTTCAGGGTTCCGCTGGCTTCGAAACGGAAGTCATGGGCGATCTCACCGATACGGATAGGCAGATCCTTGTAGGAGTGCTGTGTGTTAGCGTAGATCATCATGTGGTGAGGGCAGTTCATGGGACGCAGTACGAAGGACTCTCCTTCCATTTCCATGGGAGGGAACATGTTCTCCTTGTAGTGATCCCAGTGACCGGAAGTTTTGTACAGATTCACAGTACCGACACAGGGGGTCATAACATGCAGATAGCCCAGTCTTCTCTCTTTATCCTTGATATAATTCTCCAGCTCCTGCCATACGGTGTAACCCTTGGGAAGGAACATGGGAAGTCCACGGCCTACCAGATCATCGGTCATGAACAGTTCCATCTCTTTGCCGATCTTTCTGTGGTCACGCTCTTTGGCCTCTTCCAGCTCTTTCAAATGTGCTTCCAGTTCCTCTGCGGTAGGGAAGCAGACACCGTAGATACGCTGCATTACGTGGTTGCTGGCATCGCCCTTCCAATATACTCCGGAATGTTTTACCAGTTTGAAGTTCTTGCACAGCTTGGTGTTGTCTACGTGAGGTCCACGGCACAGATCGGTGAAATCACCCTGATCGTATACAGTGATGTTGCCGTCTTCCAGATTGCTGATCAGATCCAGCTTGTACATATCATCCTTGAACATTTCCATGGCTTCTGCCTTGGAAACTTCTCTTCTGTAGATTTTCTTGCCTTCCTTACAGATCTTCTTCATCTCTTTTTCGATGGCAGCGATCACTTCATCATTGACTACATCGTTGCCGAGATCGATATCATAATAGAATCCTTCCTTTACCACAGGTCCTACCCAGAATTTTGCATGAGGGTACAGATGCTTGACAGCCTGTGCCATGACATGGGCACAGGAATGATTCAGAGTTGTCAGTCTTTCGTCTTCCTTAAAATTTACCATTTTCGTTCTCCTTTTTGTTGTTTTCTAAACTATTCAGAACCTCCATTTGCGAAATCGCTCTTTCAGAGCTTTGCTGAATAGTCACAAAAAAGTCCCTTGCAACAATCTGCAAGGGACGTATCACACGCGGTTCCACCCTGATTGCAATTATCTAAAGATAACTGCCACTCATTTGCTCGTAACGGGAGCTGCCGGGCTGTATTAAAGCCACTCCGAGACGGTCTTCGTCCGCATCCGGCAAAACCGCTCACAGCGCCTGTCTCCGACAGGGCGGTTCTCTCTGGTGCCTTCACTGCTTCCTACTCTTCTCTTCAACGTTTTCTGATCTTAAATAATCATAAATTTCTGTTGCTTTAGGACTTATGTTGATATAATAGACCTTTTCACACGGATTGTAAAGAGGTATTTATATAGCTTTCCACATTTTCTCTGGACATATCCAGTGCCACCGCCAGCTCTCCGTACAACTGGTCCTCTGCGATCCGAAAATATCTGGCATCCACCGCCGTCTCCTTGCGTCCCGCCTTTTCTCTGGCCCGCTTGCGCAGGTAGATGGTCTTGATAATCCGGATCAGATCCTGGCAGTTACAGGCCTTCAGACAATTCTTATATTCCTGCTCCAGCAGTTTGTCATTGGCAATGGTGATCAGCGGGATCTCCGGAATCTGTCGGATCAGACTCTCCGCCTCCTCATGTGCAAGCACTTTCCGCATGGAACCTTCTGCCGTATCCACCGGAATATATACCGTACTGGAAGACAGATACAGAGGTTTTAAAATATAATACTCTCTCTTCTTGTCCACTCCTGCAATATCCAATGTCGTGATCTCTTCCACCACGCAAACGCCCTTACTGCCACATACTACACGTTCGCCCTTCTGAAACACCTTGACCTTCCTTTCCTCTGCCCATTGCAGAAAATTGAAAACACAATTTCCGTTTACTACCAATAGTATACCCATATTTTAACAGAAAAAACGCCGAAATGTCAGTATCTTTCGGCGTTTCTGATTATTTTCGTGAATATTGCTCATAAGAAATCGGTCAGGTGTTGTGCATTATTTCTGATAGGCGATGCGTGGGTCTCCATTTTTCAGGTAAATAATGCCTCTGCGTTCGAAGCCGTTCTTCTCTAATAAGTGCTGCATGGTGTGATTGTCAAAATGGGTATCCGCACGCAGGTAAGGTACTTTCTTCTCACAGAAGGCAACGCATTTTGCAAACAGTCCCTTCACTTCCCCGTCTCCTGCCAGGCGGTGGATTGTGCCGTAAGGAGCCTCCTCCCTCCAGCTGCCATCCTCAATATAGGCATAGGTCGGTTCCTCTTCCAGCAAAAGCATGAATACTCCATGGATCCTTCCGTTCTTTTTATATACATACAACCGCTGTTTCTCCATATCTGTCCGCAGTGTCTCCGGGTCCGGATAGGCTCCATTCCACTGGTTCGGATTCCCGTTTGCCCGCATGTAAGCCTTGGCGATGTCATAGATCTCCAGGATTCTGGGCAGATCTGCCTCTTTTGCCGTTACGATCTCCTCCATCCCGTCGCCATCTTTCCTCTCTTCCACTGCCTCCGGTACCGTTTTCCCCAGAATGTCCCTTACGGCGGTCTCCATCCGCTCTGCCAGCTGTCTGTGGCCCTTCGCTGTCAGGTGCACATGATCCGCCTTCGTCAGTTCACAGCCTCCCGCATCTAAGAAATCCGCCCGTTCAGCCACTGCCAGAAAAGCATATTCTCTTGCCAGTGCTCTCGTTGTCTCCACGCTTTTTTCATTAAAATCAGGATAAATCACACCCTCTTCGATGGGAACCGGTGCCACGATCAGGATCTTCGGTCCGTTCTTCCCCCAGCAGGGAACCGATTTTGCCTCTTCCACAAGGATCTGCATGCCTTTCGTGATCTTCTTCGCATCCGTATTGAATTTCACTTTGGAATCATTGGTGCCCAGCATCAGAATCACCAGGTCTAACGGCTCGTGGCTGTTCAACAGGGCATGAAGTACCGGTAGCAGATTTACCGAATCCATGTCCGGATCATCATACACACAGGTTCTGCCACTTAAGCCTTCCTCAATGACCAGATATTCCGCTCCCAGTGCTTTCTGTAACAGACAAGTCCAACGTTCCTCTTCATTATATCTGCTGCCGTGGTCGGCACTCTCCGACGGATCGGTGCAGAGCCCATGGGTATTGGAATCTCCGATGCACAAAATATGTTTTTTCACTGTTTAACTCTCCGTTTTCTATTTCAGTCTGTAACTATCCAGGATCCCCAGACCCTTTTCCGGCTCCTGCTCATAGAACTCCAGCCCTTCGGTTTCATCGACATATTCACGTATTGCTTCTACTACGGTCATTTGTTTTTCTCTCCTTCTGCTGTTCCTTTGTTCATATTTGCTGCTTCTCTTTATTGTATCATAAGCTCACGAATTCGTGCTATCGCACTCTACATCCTGCTTCGCAGGATATTCGTTCGCTAATGAGCCCAGAAAAACAAATGTCTGCTTGCAGCCACTTGTTTTTCCTTGAGGCTCATTATATCATGATTCGCACCTTCGGTGCTTGACGTTGCTTCGCAACTATCATGATCAAATTCGCCGTTCGCCAATTATGCAAGCATATTGGCTCACTTGCGCTCATTATATCATAAAAGGCGAACCCTGGCACCGCCAAAGTCCGCCCTTCATCATTTTCTTCTCTTATTCCTCATTCAACTTAACCAACTTAGCTGTATAACTTATGATAATTCCCGTTTCTACCTTTCGCACTTTCTGGAAAAGTAAAAATTTATCTCTTAAGTAAGTGTCATTTTAGAGTCAAAGCAAACTCTTAATAGTTCAAATACTAAAAAGGAAAATGGAATTGTCCACAAATCGGGTTCATGAAATGCGACGAGAGTAGAAAACCTTTCAGCTATATTTTCAATTATCTGTGTTCCGGCAAGTGCACCAGTTCCGCTGATATAGAAATAAATATCTTTCATGGATATAGCAGAGGCTATGCGATCCAGGAACCTGGTATAAGCCACTCCCAATACTACACCCACGATCAGTATTGCCTGAAACAATATTTTTCTCCAATTTATTTGTAGTGTTTCCTTAATTTTTTTCAACTGTCCGGCACGAAAGTCTTTCCCGTGAGCTAACATACATAACAAGACCGCTATCAATGCAGCAAACAACAGTCCTGTTCTTCCCGGGATCTGGAAGAACCTGCTTTCCGGCATGGTAATCCAACTCCATTGCTGCTCATATAAATCACTTTCCGTTTGATGTGCCATGAAAATCCAAAACTCTATCATTTTGCCAAACTCAGTTAACAAAAAATATCCTAAAATCACAGGCACACATTTAACAGCTTCCCTGATTTTCATCATAGAATTCTCCTTCTAATTTCGTAGACTTTTGTTGCTCTTTTGTTCTTTTTTATAATAACTTATTTTTTTATTGTTATCATAATTTGTCCACAAAAAGCAGAAATCTGACCACCAATTATAGCACGTCCATCAATATTTTAATGCTTACCTGCATATCAACCCTGATTGACAATTCTCCTTGATATTTTCCCACGATTTGTTCAATAATCTTCATTCCCCAGCCATGCGCCAACGAATCCTGCTCTCTCTCAGATACAAAATGATTATTTTTAACCACTGGTTTTTCCTTATAGTCATTCTGCATTTCAATCACAAGAAATCCTGCTGTTATTGCAATATTCAATCTGATTTGTTCTTTTGCTGCTTCCAATGCATTGTTCAATAAATTAGCAAATAATACACAAAATTCTCTATCCTCCAGTTTTAACCCTGACGGAAGAATCGGTGTTTCGACCACCAAAAGAATATTGCGCTGTTCTGCTTTCTCTTTTGCTTCATAAATTACGGTATCTACAATATCTACGCCTGTATGTACCGGAATCATTTTACACTGCAGCGGTTCCTGCACGCTCTCTATATATGCTAAAGCTTCTCTCCGATCACCATTTTGCAGAAGTCTCTCCAGCGCTCGCAGATGATGTTTGATATCATGATACAGTTTCGCATTTTCTGTATAGAAATTCTGTGCTCTGACATACTGGCTCTCAATCAACTCATATTGTGTATCTAATACAGAGATTTGCATCTTCAGTTGCGATTGGCGGAAGTAAAAACATATGCCGGTAGAGCCGCCGCTGGTAGGCCATTTCATGCCGGGCATCGGACACAAACACTTCGGCTACCTCGTCAGAAACCTCGATAAACTGATCCTGTGTGTACCAATAATAAAAATCCTTCAGATTGATTGTAGTCATAAATAAACCTCCGTTTCGGTGTTGGGTGGATGAGTGACCGAAACGGGGCTCGGTGGGGAGCGGCATCCCGGGGAGCCGCCCCGCACCTCGGGACAATTTGTCTCGAAGTACAAAAAAGCGCCCGCACAGCAAGACGCTATGCAGACGCATGAAATTACATTATCATAATTGTACTGATATATTGTACCTTCATAGTCAGACTGTCCCGGAGGGGGAGCTACGCTTTTTTTAGCTGGTGAAGGTCATGGGAATTGTGAGAAAGTAAGATGGACACGGCGACACCCTCCTATGGGCCGCCGTGGGGTTACTGAATATCCAAAGAGAAACGGCGGCTCTGAAAATTGAGCCGCCGTTTCAAATAGGCGTATTGATAGGCTGCTGTACGACGGCTTTTTTTCTTTTGCCGTCGTGCGGCAGTTAAATGCTTTGTTTAGTTATGGCTTGCATTACCTATGGATTGGTTTCCAGATATTCCGGCCTGTGTATGCTCGTCAAACTCCTCTTGACTGTATTTCTCGATGCCAGTTAATGTTCCGTGATGTTCGCTGTTCAAGTGGCCGTAATCACGAACGGTATAAATGTCTATTGTACCAACACCACTTCCAAGCGTTCTCATTTCGCCTCGGAATTTTCCGCTGGTGAGACTTTCACCATTAGAAGTGAGAACATCCCGGAAATAGCGGACTTCCTCACCATTGAAATACCACTGATCTTTTTCGGCATCATAGGTTACTCCAAATGCCTCATACTCTGCAACGAGCTTTGCAGTTTCGCTATCTTCAAGCGGCGTTCCTGCCATAGCAACGGATGTGCTGTTTTTCAACGCCTCAATATCCCGTGCGTCAAATTCCTGCTGGGTAAACTCTTTTAAGCCAATCAGCTTACCCGCCGGATCAACGGAGCCGTCAGCCGCTTTTGAAAAGCTCTCTAAATCCCGTACAGCATACACATCTACTGTGCCGTTTTCATTTAGAAAATCAATACCGGCGGTTTCATTGTTACCGATGGGATAATAGTCCTCAAACCATCGAACCAAATTCCCGTTGTAGGTAAGTTCATCTTTGACCGCATCATAGGTCATCCCATATTGTTCATAAGGTGCAAACATTTTTTCTTTGTCTGCGGCGGAAAGTGCCGAGCTATCCTCGCTGTTTCCAAGCGCCTCAGAGCTGCCAAGAGGTTGACTGATTTCTTCCTTGATAACGGGATTACCTTGTTCCTGGCTGTTCTGTGGTGTCGTGCTGCATCCAGCCAAACAGCCTAATAAGAGCATAGACGCAGCGCATAATGCCATTCTTCTCATAGTGTTTACCAATCCTTTCTTTGAATGTACCCCAAGTATAGCAAAGCATTTTGGGATACCTTTGGGATTAGTTTGTGATTTATGTGTAGTTAAAAAAAGCGGCAGGTTGTTCACCTGCCGTTGATTGTCCGCTAAATCGTGAAGAAGAATTTAACACCGTTTTCTGTGTTGCAAGCCTCACAATAGCTGTTATGTTGTTGTAAAATTCTTTGAACCATATAAAGCCCTAAGCCGCTACCGCCTGTTCTTCTACTGCGGGATTGCTCCATACGATAAAAAGCGTCAAACAATTTGGGAATATCATCTTCTGGTATATGTGTACCTGTGTTCTCTACGGAGAACAAAAAGCGTCCGTTGGTATTTTGCAAAATAATATCAACGCTTGCTCCATGCGGCGAATACTTTACAGCATTTGAAATCAAATTGGAGAACACCTTTTCAATCAGCAATTTGTTCCCGTTTATAAAAGCGGGAGACTGTATAGCAAGATGTATTTGCAGTTCTTTTGTTGCCACTAAATCATCAATCTCCCTCAAATAGCCATGTATCATGGGAGCGCAATCAAAATGCTCCATTTTGAAATCAACATTGGTTTCCAGCCTTGAAATCGTTAATATTTCCTGCACCATCGTTTCAAGCGTAGCCGCAACTTCCAAGGATCGGGCAAGATACTTTTCGTGGTCTTTATATGCCCCTATACCCAATAGCATCCCCTCTAATTGACCCTTGATAATGGTGATAGGGGTTTTCAGTTCATGGGAAGCAGAAGAAAAGAAATCCTGTTGTGCCCGTTCCAGCACCTTTTGATGTTCAATATCCTTTTGGAGCTGGAGATTTGCACTTTGCAACTCCTCCAAGGTAGCAGACAGTTTCCGGGACAGCGTATTCAAGCTATTCTCCAGTACACCCAGCTCGTCAGAACGGCGTTCCTCAAGTTGCCATTCCAGCTTCATATCAGACATTTCTTTAGAAATCCGACTGATTTTTAATACCGGGTTTGTAATGATACGAGAATACACCCAAGCAGTTGCCAACGATACAAGGAGAATAACGCAAAACAAAATCGGTAATATGCTTACAAATGATTGCCGCAGTTCTGCGATTTGAGAGGCTTCTCCGTAAACTGTTAAAATATATTGGCTATTATCATCTGCAAATGAGAAGTAATAGCTGTTGGATATAATCGGCGCACTTTCATAAGATGCTCCGCCAAGAGCCTCCCCGGTGATCCTATCGTTAAAGCTATTTTGGTTAGACGGTGTTTCCACCAGAACACCATCAGCAGTATAAAGCTCCACCATGCTAATTGTTGTGTTTTGAAGAAACTGATCAAAAAGTCCGCCGCTATCCTGCATACGGATATGTTCTAATTCATAAATAAAGTCGCTGGTCTGTTCATCTAATGCCGCATTGAGATTGTTAGAATAGGTTTGAGGCATATACCAAGCCAAAACGCCATAGACAAGAAAGCTCACGCAGAGCAAAACTGCCACAGTCAGAATAAAGACTTTAGCAAACAGACTGCCTTTAATTCTCTTTATCAACTTTATATCCCACCCCTCTGATTGTTTGAATGAAATCTATTCCCAATTTTTTTCGTAGATTTTTGATATGGGTATCAACAACACGCTCGTCCCCATAAAAATCATATCGCCACAGCTTATCCAACAAGTTCTGCCGGGTCAATATCCGGCCCTGATGGGTCAGCAGTTCCCGCAGTATTTCAAATTCCTTTTGTGTCAGTTCAAAATTAGCTCCGTCCACTGTGGCGGTGTAGCCGTCACAGTTCAAACGCAAATTGCCATAAGTAATGATTTGATACTTTTCATCTGTTCCCCGGTTACTGCGCCGAAGTACAGCCGCAATTTTGCGGAGCAGGACAGGCATAGAAAACGGTTTTGTAATGTAGTCATCCACCTGCAAATCCAATCCTTTAATCTGATCTTCTTCTCCGCTTAATGCGGTTAGCATGATGATAGGAACATCAGATTGTTTGCGTATCAATTCACAGACACCGTAACCGTCAATTTTGGGGAGCATAATGTCCAACACAATCAAGTCATATCGTTCTCCCGCAAATAAAGATAGTGCCTCGACACCATCATTTGCAACAGCTACTTCATATCCTGCTTCTTGTAAAAAATTCTGTAAAAGTTCTTGAATATCAAAATCGTCCTCAACGACTAAAATCCTTTGCATAATAACACCTCCAAAGATAGCGTATCATAGATTTTTGTGATTAAAGTGTAGTTTTCAAATTTTCTTTCTGTTATTATACCTTGTCCGTGTAACATCGGCAACCTTGCCGACAGGCAATAAAATACTACTAAAACATAAAATTGTGTTTCGTTCTCATAGTCAAACCCGAAATGTAAAATAATATAGGGGTGATATGAGAATGTACCAAGACACCAGACGGCTTGACTTCCACGCATTAGGCCGGGAGATCAAGCGCAAGAGAGAGGCGAAAGGCTGGACACAGGAATACCTTGCACAGCTCGTAGACCGTACCCCTCGTTCCATCATGTATTTTGAGAACCGGGGCCAGCATCCAAGCCTGAACACCTTTTACCAAATCGTCACCCTGTTGGATATTTCCGTAGACCAGTTCTTTTATCCTGACAGGCAGAACGGCGAAAGCGACTGCCGCCAGCATATTGACAGGCTGCTCAATACAATGGACGAAAAGGAATTGACGGTCATGGAGGCCACAGCAGAGGGACTACAAAAAGCCAGAGAAACGGAGGTCAAGTAAAAAGGGCCTTCGTTTTTCTCGTTTTTAGGGGGCTTTTCGGGGGTGCCGCTAAATGGCAAGCAATTCGGGTGTGGCCACACTCCGAAATTTTTGCAGGGCGCAGGGCCCGCAAAAATGCTTGTTGGGGAG
>OHDS01000123.1_pt1 | contig 53000 bp, 34 predicted proteins | sample 1567031 | NCBI WGS metagenome assembly OHDS01 (sample SAMEA3879503, study PRJEB24766) | human gut metagenome | biome: human-associated habitat; feature: feces | place: USA | collected 1985/1987
CACTGCTGCCTCCCGTAGGAGTCTGGGCCGTATCTCAGTCCCAATGTGGCCGGTCGCCCTCTCAGGCCGGCTACCCGTCGAAGCCACGGTGGGCCGTTACCCCGCCGTCAAGCTGATAGGACGCGACCCCATCCCATACCGCGAAAGCTTTCCCAGAAGACCATGCGATCAACTGGAGCATCCGGCATTACCACCCGTTTCCAGGAGCTATTCCGGTGTATGGGGCAGGTCGGTCACGCATTACTCACCCGTTCGCCACTCTCACCACCAAGCAAAGCCTGATGGATCCCGTTCGACTTGCATGTGTTAAGCACGCCGCCAGCGTTCATCCTGAGCCAGAATCGAACCCTCCACAAAAAAACTTCATGAAAAGCATCCGAATAGATGACTCTCAAAACAAAAATTGACGAGCACGTCCTTAAGGAAGGACGCCCTCAAAAAACCTCACCCCTCATCAAACCCTCCCGGGTACCCGACCACCACGACAGGCAATCAGGCGAGGAATGAACTGGCAATCATTGACTATAAAGAAGTAGTACAAACACGCTCTTGAGTTCTCAAACCACCACCACTCACCCACCTCGCAGCCCTCCTGAAGGAGAACCACTCGCCGAGCGGCAGCAAGGGAATAACTTACACGCATGTCCGGATTCACGCAAATCAAGGCACGCAAAAACCCAAGGAATCGGCATAACAGCGCGGTTCCCTCGGCGTGTCGCACAGAGCCCACTTTGCTCTGATGAGGCTAGGTTAACCCCTCAAATGTTTCTGAAAAGCATCAAATCCACTATTCGGCTGGCGTGTCGCGAGAGTTTTCAGCTTGTCGGCCCTGCGTTCATCTCTCGGCAACCACACTGCCGGCGCACAATCGGCGCATGACAGCGCTCCGTCATCGGATTTCGTTCATGAATCGCGGGTATACCTGTAGTTATGACCAAGAAGATTGCTGTATTAACCGGGGCGGGCATTTCCACGTCCGCCGGCATCCCTGATTTCCGCGGTCCGGACGGTGTGTGGACCAAGCATCCTGACCAAATGAGCGTTTACGACATCGATCTGTTCCTGCGCAACAAAGAGGACCGCGAGTACTCCTGGCGCTGGCAAAAGGAATCGCCAGTATGGAATGCGCAGCCCGGCACTGCGCATAAGGCGCTGGTCAAGCTGGAACAAGCCGGCATGCTGACGCTGCTGGCCACGCAGAACTTCGATGCGCTGCATGAGAAGGCCGGCAACAGCGACAACGTCATCGTGAACCTGCACGGCACTATCGGCACCTCGCATTGCATGAAGTGCCATCAGGAATATGCCACGGCGGACATCATGGCCCGTTTGGATGAAGAGCCCGACCCACATTGCCATCGCAAACTGAAGTATCGTGGCGATATGCCGTGCAATGGCATTATCAAAACCGATGTGGTGTATTTCGGTGAGGCGTTGCCGGACGGCGCGATGGAGAAGTCGTACAGTCTGGCCACCAAAGCCGACGAACTATGGGTAATCGGATCGACCCTTGAGGTGTACCCGGCGGCGAGCATTGTGCCGGTGGCCGCGCAGGCGGGCGTGCCCATCACCATTATGAATATGGGTCACACGCAATATGACCATCTTGCGAGCCGCTTGATTCATGAGGATATCGCCGTTGCCCTGCCGAAGTTGGTGGACGAGACGATTGCGGAGAACAAGTAGCCCTCAGCATAACGAAAGCGCCGGTGGGTGGGTTAAGCAACTGATGATTGTCGGTTAACCACCCACCGGCGCTTTTGCGCCACCTCCCGCCAGCGGGAGGTATTGGAGCACACTTCTGCGCGGCTTCCCGCCAGCGGTATTGGAATCAGTAGATGCGCTTGGGCTGGAATCCGGCTTCCCTGAGTGCCGCGAGGATGCGGTCGATGTGCTCGGGGCCGTTGGTCTCGACCGTGACGCCGAGAGACACCGCGTTGGTGTAGTGGCCGGATGCCTTGAACTGGTCGTGATCAAGCTGAATGACGTTGGCGCGCTGCTCGGCAAGCAGGGTGGCCACCTTGACGAGCTGGCCCGGAGTATCCGGCAGCTCGACCTCGAAGTTCATGATGCGGCCGCGGGCGATCATACCTTTCTGAATCACCGCACCCATGGTCACGGTGTCGATATTGCCGCCGGACATAATCGGAACCACCACGTGCGGGCCGGTGGCGGCGGCGAACTTGCGCGAACGCAGGTTCAGGTGTTCCAGCGCAGCCAGCGAAACGGCGCCGGCCGCCTCGACCACCAGCTTATGCTTCTCGAGCATGAGCAGAATCATTTCGTTGATGTCGCGCTCGGTGACGGTGACCAGATCGTCCAGGAACTCGTTAATCAGAGCGAAGGGCAGGTCGCCGGGGTGCTTGACCGCAACACCTTCGGCGGAGGTAACCACATGGTCAGCCGGAGACACACGACCCGCGGCCAGCGAGTCCTTCCAGGCCGGTGAGCCCTCCGGAATCGCACCGATTACGCGCACTTCAGGCTTGAATGTCTTGATGGCGAGCGCCACGCCGGCACCCAGGCCACCACCACCGAGCGGCACGACCACGTCAGTGACGTTCGGCACGTCTTCAAGGATCTCCAGACCGATGGTGCCTTGGCCGCAGATGACTTCGTAATCGTCGAATGGCGGCACGTAAATCATGCCTTCCTTGTCGGCGAGCTCAGCAGCGTGGGCGGCGGATTCATCGAACACATCGCCGTACAGCACCACGTCGGCACCGTAGGCCTTGGTGGCATCGACCTTCAGCGGCGGGGTGATCTGCGGCATGCAGATGGTGGCCTTCGCACCACGCTCACGGGCCGCATAGGCCACGCCCTGGGCATGGTTGCCTGCGGATGCGGTGACGATGCCACGGGCGATCTGCTCTTCGGTGAGCGATGCGATCTTGTTGTACGCGCCGCGAATCTTGAAGGAACCGGTGACCTGCAGGTTTTCCGGCTTCAGGAGAATCTCATGACCGGTCATCTCGCTCAATACCGGCGAAGGGATAATTTCCGTATGACGGGCAGTCCCTTTGAGACGTTTGGCGGCCAGCTTCAGTTCGGCTGCATGATCACGCTGCAGCGCCTTCAAAACATCCTTTTGTTCCATAGCTTTCCATTGTAAGCACCACAATGCCGAGAGACACCGGCTATCTCGCTTCACAGAGGTACATTCGGCCTCTTGCAGACAGCTATCTGCTTTTCACAGGGGTACCGAGCATCGAAAACCCCGGGTATAAGCCTTGATTTTTCAACGCTTATACTCGGGGTTTTGACGTTACGGTACCTCTTTCAAGGCGGATAGCATTTCGCAATAGCCCTGAAGTATCTCTGTGAACGGAGAAAGGTACTCAATCCGCTACAATCGCTCCAATCGCTACAGCTGAATGACGGCGGCCTCCCAAGGATCGAGCTCACGGTTGGCGAGGGAGGCCACGGCGTGCGGGGCATCATACGTGCTGATTACCACGTTCGACTCGGTGATTCCGGCGGCGGCCAGTTCGGCGGTTTCGCGCGGTAGATCAACGGTTCGGCCGGACATGTTGACCACGACCAGCAGCTTCTCATCGCCGAGGGTGCGGGTGAAGGCGTAGACATGCGCGTCATCCGCATCGAGCAGATGCCAGTCGCCGGCCGCCACGACAGGCATGTCGTGGCGCAGCGCGATGAGCTGCTTGTAGAAGGCATATACCGAATCCGGATCGTCGAATTCGCCGGCCGCGTTGATCGCCGCATGGTTGGGATTGACGGAGATCCATGGCTCCTTAGCGGCATCCGGCGCAGTGAAACCGGCATAGACAGAGCCGTCCCATTGCATCGGGGTACGCGAATTATCACGACCGCGCGCGGCGATACCCGCCAACATCGATTCGGGCGACTGCACTTTGGCTTCCTCAACCCTTTGACGGTAAGCGTTCAGGGACTCGAGGTCACGGTACTGGTCTAGGCGCGTGAAGTGGGCGTCGGTCATGCCTAGCTCTTCGCCCTGATATATGTACGGGGTGCCGCGATGCATGTGCAGCATCAGGCCAAGTGCCTTGGCCGAACGCACACGAGATTCCTCCGAGGAGTCATCACCCCAACGAGAAACGACGCGAGGCTGGTCGTGGTTACCAGTAAACAGGCTTGCCCAGCCTGCATTCTTCACGGCCGCTTGATAACCGGCCATAATGCTCTTGAGCTTCGGCAGGTCAAGTGGCAGTGGCTTCCATTTGACGCCTTCGCAGTCAAAATCAACGTGCTCGAATAGGAAGAGCATGTCCAGCTCGCCGTTGGCGGGGTCGGTGATGTATTCGTTGCGCTGTGCGGTAACGCCGGGAGCCTCGCCCACGGTGAGGAAGCCCTCACGGCCTTCGAACACTTCACGGCGCATTTCGGCCAGGAATTCGTCTTGGCGAGGGCCGTCCGCGCAGAACGGATTCGGGTTGGAATAGCCTTCCTCACCCACGGGCAGATCGTCCAGCTCGGAACCGTACTCGCCGGGCAGCTTGCCAGACAGGTCCGTGCGCTTGGAAATCAGCGTAATCACATCCATGCGGAAACCGTCAACGCCGCGGTCAAGCCACCAGTTCATCATGTCGTATACCGCGCGGCGCACAGCCGGATTTTCCCAGTTGAGGTCCGGCTGCTTCTTCGAGAACTGATGCAGGTAGTATTCGCCACGCTCAGGGCAATACTCCCATGCAGAACCGCCAAAGTAGGAGCCCCACTGGTTGGGCTCGGCACCGGGCTCGCCGGCAGTGGTGCCGGGACGGGCGGGACGCCACCAATACCAGTCGGCGTGCTCATCATCCTTGTTTTTGGACGCTTCAAACCAGGCGTGTTCATCGGAAGTGTGATTGACAACAAGATCCATCACGATCTTGAGCCCGCGCTTGTGGGCCTCGGCCAGCAGCTCGTCCATATCGTCGAGCGTGCCGAACAGAGGATCAATGTCCTGATAGTCGGAAATGTCATAGCCGTTGTCGTCTTGCGGAGACTTATAGACCGGGGATAGCCACAGCACATCCACGCCAAGATCAGCTAAGTAATCAAGACGCGACGTGATGCCCTTAAGATCGCCGAATCCATCGCCGTTCGTGTCTTGGAAAGAGCGCGGGTAAATCTGATAGACCACCGCGTTGGACCACCACGGATTGGGGGTGGCGCCGTTGGTGCGGATGGCGTCGGGGATTATTGCGCGGTTGAAAGTAGTCATCATTGGCTCCTTATTGATATCTATATTGCTCGTTGCTCACAGTCTAAAAATTGGCGAATTACATTCCCATTGGAGAACTGCGTTGGTGTGCCGGAAAATAAATTTCAATCGGCATATGCGCTTTCATGATTGCACCCGGAAAACACGCAGTCGGCCGTACTCGATCTCGCAAGTATGGGTTTCTCCCGGATTCATATCAATCGTCGCACCATGGTCATCGATGATGCGGCAAGAGCGACCGCTAGCCGTAATAATGCCGATTTGTGGCTGCCGGCGCAATCCGACGAAAGCGATGACCTGTTCTGCGCCGAATCTTGCTGTGACACCGAGCGCATAGTCCGTATGTTCGGGGTCATTGAGCAGTGACGCAATGACTGGTCGGGCCGGCTCATCAGGACGCGGTAATGTACCATCTTCGGCAAGTAAATCACGCAAGACAGCCGCATCAGTGTGACCGCAGGCATCGGAACAATACACTGGTCCGCCGCTAAGCAATCGGAGCACGGCATGGACTCGCGCATGGGGATGCTCCGTCCAGAACATGTCCCAATCACAGTGGTACAGCTCCCCCATCAGCAGTGCACAGTATGCGTTCTGGATAAGGTGTTCGCCCAGCGAATCAGGATTGTGCGGTAGATAGTCGTCGCTACTACGGGTGATTGGCGATGAAGGACGATGCCAATAATCCTCCGGTGCCATGCCCATGCAGTTAATCAATGCGCCGCCGAATCGTCGTGAGGTCACTTCATCAAGCGCCTGATGGCGTCCCCAGGTGGCTTCACCGTAACTTTCGGTGCCACGAACCATTACTGACGTGGAACTTTGCGAATCCACTTTGACGAAATCGACGCCGGCTTCGGCGAGTTCGCCGTCCCAGGCATCCCAGAACTGTGCGGGTTGTTCAGCACGACTTCCAGGAATCAGGCAACCATTCGCCGTGGTGGTTATTGCGGTCGGGCAGCTGGCCGCGGCTACACCCGATTCGTCCAAACCATTCCAATAGCCTTGGAACGCCTGCCACACGCCTACGCTGCGCACGCCATAGTGCGTTTTGAGCAGCGCAATGGTGTGGGCAAGCCCGTGGGGGAAACGTTGGCGATCCGCGCCAAAGTCGATCAGGGTTTCCTTTGTGCGATCCGTGTTGGACCAACCATCATCGATAAGCACCCAGGAAATGGGCACATGCTTGGCTTGGAACTCCTCCATCTTGTTGACGATAGCCTGCTCGTTGACATCTCGCCCCAATGAATCCCAAGTACACCATCCCAACCCGGTGAGCGCATCCGGGAATGGACGCTCCTTACGGGTGCGAATACCCAGCTGGCGTGCTGCCGTTTGTGTGGCAGCTCGAATGGCCATATACGGGTCGGATGCGCAAGCGATATATGCGGCAGTGTCACATAGAGTCGTGCGACCAACCCGGTTGGAAGACAGCACGAGCCGCAAAGCCGTGTCATCAGATTCTGTTGCGGGCTGCCCACTGAAATCAGCCCGAATATCCGTGCCGCAGATAGCGACCAACACTAGCCACTCGGCATCTTCGGCATCGTTGTTGCGGCGTAACAATAACTGCGTGCGTTCAGGCAGTTCAGATGGTGTACGCACCCAGGTCGGGCGCATCCACCACTCCTTGTGCTGGTATAGCGCCAGCATGGTGTCATCGTTGCCGCTGTCGACGCCGGCCATGGTGAGCGACACGTCAATCGCATGGTGGGGCTCAAACGCTTGTTGTTCCTGAAAGGCAGCGGCGCGGTCCTTGGGCTGGGGTGCATGCGCGTTCACATCGATACGCCAGAGTCGCACCTGAGCATCACCCTGGATACCCGCACTGGACGTGCACTCATCTTCGCATGATTCGGGAACGATTGTGACGGCTTCTACCGGCAGTTCACAGATTGCCGAAGCCTGTTCGCCATAGACGGCACGACCGGTATCAAGATGGGCCGTTACCGTGCGAACGGTTATTGGACAGGTTTCGGCAATCATTGGCGTAACTCCTTGGTGTTCTTCAATGAGATTATGCTGGCAAGGCCCAGACGGTAGCAGCTGGAGGAACGCTCTCGACCTGAGTGTTCGCCTGCACAGTCGCGTCAGACACAAGTAGCACGGTCATCGGCTGCGGCAAGGCGACTGGTTGACTGTCAGAGAAGTTCGCCATCACAACCATGCCGGACGGCAAGCGCCAACCAAGCAGCGGCGCCGGACACTCTTCGTTGGTAAGCCACGAGAACTGGAAGTCCGTGCCGTTGGCCACCCACTGTTTGCGCAATGCGACAGCAGCACAATACAGGTGCAGGACGGAAGCCCCGTCACCAATCTGACGATTAGTGGCATACTGCGCAAACCATGCCGGCTGGGGCAGCCACGAAGCACCGGTGGCATTGAAGCCGAACGCCGGGCCGTCTGACTGCCACGGCAGCGGTACGCGGCAACCGTCGCGCCCCTTGAAATAATGACCGGAACGTTCCCAATTGGGATCCTGAATTTCATCTTCGGTCAAATCAAAGTCCTCCGGCAAACCAAGCTCTTCACCCTGATACACAAAGGCGGTACCTGGCAGGCCGAGCATCACCAGCGCTGCTGCACGGGCACGACGAGCGGCGAGCGCGGGGTCAATCGGCGGATTCGTGCCGTTGGACGTCACCCACTGCTCGATGTTTGCACCGCTCGGCAGTCCGAGACGCGAGGCGATACGTGGCACATCGTGGTTGCCGAGCACCCAGGTGGGGGCGGTTTCGGCAGCGAGAGCATAGCGATGCGTGCGCTCAATCGTGGTGCGGTATTCTTCGCGATTCCAGGCGGCCTTTGACATGGAGAAGTCGAATACGGCACCAAGTTCATCAGGCTTGGCGTATTGGAAAATACGGGTGGTGAATGGCGACCACGATTCGCCGACCGCATACTTGGCTGGCGTGTACTGATTGAACAGGTCGCGCCATTCACGGTAGATATCATGCACGGCGTCGCGGTCCCAGAGCGGATCGGAGCCATCGGTAGCCTGTGGAGACATCAGTGTCGGGTCGATACGGTCGCGCAGCGGCTCACGCAGGTCTTTGGCCAGACCGTGCGAGACATCGATGCGGAAACCGTCCACACCGCGATCGCACCAGAATGTGAGTACACGCAGGAACTCATGCCGCACCTCGGGATTGTCCCAATTGAGGTCCGGCTGCTCCTTGGCGAACAGATGCAGGTAGTACCAGCCGTCTCCACACGACTCCCATGCGGAACCGCCGAAGTTACTCAGCCAGTTGGTAGGCGGCAATTCGCCGTGCTCCCCCTTGCCCTGCCGGAACACATACCGTTGTGCCGCTTCCGATTCCGGACCTTGAGCCAGGGCCTCTTGGAACCAACGGTGCTGATCGGACGTGTGGTTCGGCACGATGTCCACGATGATGCCGATACCGCGTTCGTGCGCTTTGGCCACTAATTCGTCGAACTGATCGAGTGTGCCAAGGCGGGGATCCACATCACAATAGTCGGCAACATCATAACCTCCATCCGCCAGCGGCGATGGATAGAATGGAGAAAGCCAGAGCGCGTCCACCCCGAGCGCCTGCAGATAGTCGAGACGATCGATCACGCCTTGGAGATCACCGTTGCCGTCTCCATTGGCATCGCTGAATGAGCGGGGGTAAATCTGGTAGATGACGGCGTCGCGCCACCAGTCATTGTTGGTGAAAGTCATATCGTTCCCCTGTCCGATTGCTCGGTACGTATGGTTTTACCAGTATGGCCGCACGAAACACTGTTCCGGCGGCCATACCCTACATCCTCTTGCCTTCGGATCAGCCCTTAACCGAGCCGGCAAGCATGGCGCGGATGAAGTAGCGCTGGAGGAAGATGAACAGGATCATCGTCGGTGCCATGATGAGCAGTGCGCCCGCGTTGAGCAGCACCACGTCGGTCTGATACTGGCCAACGAACGACTGTAGGGCACCTGCCATCGTGCGCTTGTTCGGGTCGTTCTCCAACACCACAGCCAACAGGAACTGGTTCCAGGTGGCCAGGAAGGTCAGAATACCGAGCGAGGAGATGGCTGGCAGTGCCAACGGCAGCTGAATGGAACGGAACGTGCGCAGATGGCCTGCACCATCGATGGATGCGGCTTCGATCAGATCACGCGGCATCTGCTCGAAGCAGGAGCGCATCCACACAATACCGAACGGAATATTCAGGCCGATGAGCGGCAGGATCAGGGCAAGACGGGTATTCAGCAAGCCCATGCCACTGATCTCGTAGTACAGCGGAGTGACCAAGGTTTCGAACGGAATGGTCAGACCGACGAGGAACAGCACGTAGATCAGGCCCTTGCACGGCACCTTGAGCTGAGCGAAGGCATAACCGCCGAGCGAGCAGAAGATCACCACGCAGGGCACGACCACGATCACCAGAATGCAGCTGTTGAGCAGCAGCGGGGTGATGTTTGCCATGTTCCAGGCGTCGATGAAGTTCTCCCAGTGCGGGTGGGCAGTGAACTGGATACCTTCGGGCATGGAACCTTGCGGCTGCAATGCCGCGGAGAGCATGCTCAGGAACGGCAGTACGCAGAAGAGGACGGTCAGAGCGAGCATCGCCGTGCCGGTGATGCGAACGGCTTTGGATTGCTGCATGGTCACTGCTCCTTTCCGTTGACCAGACGCTGCAGAGGTCCGACGACCAGCAGCACGAGAATCATCAGGGTGACGGCGAGTGCGGAGGCCAAGCCAACGCTCTGCTGGGTGAAGGCCAAGCGGTAGACCTGCACGCCGGGCACCATGGTGGAGGTGCCGGGGCCGCCCTGAGTGGACATGTACACCACGTCGAAGCTGGCGAGCGCGGAGATGATGGTCATGGTCAGGCATACGCCGATTTGGCCGCGCAGACCGGGCAACGTGATGGAGAAGAGCTGACGCCACCAGCCGGCACCGTCAAGACTTGCTGCCTCGTACAGGGACTGGTCGATGCCGCCGATGCCCGAGAGCAAGAGCACCACACAGAAGCCGAGCTGCAGCCAGAAACCAATCACGCCTACCGCGTTCAGGGAGGTGGATTGGTCGCCGAGCCACACGTGGGCGAAGTCGCCGAGGCCTACTGCGCGCAGCAGCTGATTGGCGGTGCCCTTGTCGGCCAGCATCCAGGTCCAGGCCACACCGGCTGCAGCGCCTGGGATAACGCGCGGCAGGAACAGGCAAACCTGCGCGAAGGAACGACCGACCTTGGACTTCATGTCTTTGATGAGCACGGCAATGATCAGGCCGAGCACAATCGGGATGATGGAGAAGAAGATGATCAGGTAGAAGGAGTGCAGAATCGATCCGTACAGATCGGGGTCGGTGAACACGGTGATGTAGTTTTCGACACCGATGAAGGTGCTAGCATCGATACCGTTCCACTCGTAGAACGAGTACCAGATGGTCTGAATGATCGGCCACAACTCGAAGGCGATGTAGAACACAAGCGCCGGAGCGAGGAAAAGCAGGCTGACCAGACCGAGGGACATATTGCGCTTGGGCTTGACCGCCTTGGCTGCCTTATGGGAATCCATGATTGTCACCACGCTTTGCTGGTTTGGTGTGAACTGGGAATCGAACATCGCACACAACGTCGTGCGCGCGATGGGAAGGAACCAGGCGGAGCGGGAAAAAGGGAAGAACACTCCGCCCGGTAAGTGCAAGGGTTACTTGACCTCCTTCTCGTACTGAGCCTGAATGGATTCGACGAATGCCTTGGGGGTCATCGTGCCGTCAATCAGGGACTGGAAGCCGGGGATAATGGCGCTGGCCTGCATACCTGCGGTGGCGTTGTTGATGTAGTCGGTGGTGTTACCGGTCTTCACCAGACCTTCGTAGGCGGTAAGGACCTGGCCGAGAAGCTGGTTATCGGTGCTCGGAGTCTCGCCTTCGCCGACCGGCGGGTAGCCGTTGTCAACTGCGATCTGGCGGGCTTCGTCGGACTGGAGGAAGTCGAGGAAGGCGGCTGCAGCGTTCTTGTTCTTGGCGTTGGCCGGGATACCGAAAGCGGTCACGGCGTTGGCTGCGGCAGAACCGGAATCGGCCTTTTCGCCGGGGAAGGCGATCCAGCCGGCGTCATCGCCAAGTGCATCGTTGATGGAGGCGGAGTACCAGCTGCCGGAGGGGAAGAACAGGGCTTCGCCGTTGCAGAAGCGGCTCAGTGCAGTGGAACCGTCAAGGGCGAGCGCGTCGGAGGAGAAGTAACCGGCATCCTGCCAGTCCTTGATCTTCTGTGCAGCCTTCACGGCACCGTCGGTGTTGAAGGTGGCGCCATCCTTCTGGATAATCCAATCCTGCACGGTATCGCGACCCTCATAGTTGGTGAGCAATGCCTGGTAGATGTAGGAAGTGCCGCCTTCCTTGGCCGGCATCATCATGGCGAGCTTGCCAGCGTCGGAGGCCTTCTTCATATCGGCCTCGAGCTCTTCGACAGTGGCCGGAGCCTCGGTGATGCCGAGTTCCTTGGCGACTTTCTTGTTCCAGTACAGGCCGGTCATCGAGACACCGTCCGGCACTGCGTAGAGGCTGCCGGAACCGATCTTACCGTCGGAGCCCACGCGGTAGACCTGAGTCTGGGAATCCGGCAGCTTCCAACCGTAAGCATCGGCGTAAGCGTCAAGATTGACGACATGGTTGCCACGCACAGCGGAGTTGATGTCGGTGATACGGGCAATGTCCGGGGTGTCGGCGGCGGAGATGATGCGCGGGCCATTCTGCTGGGAGGTGTTGTCCGGATCGTAGGTGGCCTTGATGGTGATGTTCGGGTACTTCTTCTGGAAGGCTTCGATCAGCTGGTCATCAAAGGTCTTCAGGCCAGCGCCGTCCCACAGCTTGAGCTCATACTTGGTATCGCCAAGATCAGTGCTCACCGCTTCGGTTTCGGTGTTGGCTTTGTTGCTGGACGAGCCCGGGCCGCAAGCGGCGACGGATGCCAGGCATGCCACAGACATCAGACCGGCAATAACGGTTTTGGCGGTTCGTTCGATCCTCATTGATCATTCCTTTCTTCCTTCCGGGCGATCCCGGCTATGTCTTCCTTGGCTATCTCGGCTTAGCGTATTTGCTAAGCGCTTATGCATGAGGATAACAGATGTCGAACCGGTTCGTCAAATCCGCAACACGCAAACAAATGGCCGATTCCCGAAGAAATGAGGAAGGCTTGACGTTCCCCATAGGCAAGCACTTCCTTCTCGCGAAATTGCAACATCGGTCCCTTAAATACCTAAGCGCTTATTCATTCACCTAGGATGACGTTTCGAAGGCTCGGGCAGCTCGGGAAAAATTGAATGTGGCTCAATTTGATACCAGTACGCCACGCTAGACACATCATCCTGACGCTCAAATGCACCTTCATATCCTGAACCAATTTGTTGAAGCGTGACTCTAAGCTCACTATCAAACCTGATGGGATCAGGAATATGCCATCGGTACAAGCCACGCATAGGTGGACAATAATCGTCATGATATTGGTTTGCTATAGCCCCATCGCGCACAGAATAAAATGGATATCCTACATATGGGGCACAAAAAGTACGCTCGCGCGTATGACCATCTCGCTGCTCAGCGAAGCTCCATGCACCGCCAAAATAATCTTCGGTGCCGGTACTACACACTGTGGGATAATCGTTATCGCCATCTAGGAAAAACTTAATCTCTCCCTCACCCCACCAATATCGTTGCAACGTAGAAATAGCAAGATATGTGCCGACGTAATGGCCCCGTCCGCTGACTCCATCGAGGATTACATAGTCCTCGCCTAAAGTAGTGATTGGCTGTCTGCGCCATTGCGCATGGAAATAAGCCATTTCACGGGAGGAATACGCATTACCCAATGCATAATCAATCTGATAAAACAAAGCCGGAATAGCATGAGCGTGGTCATTGCGCACTACGATACGTGCCCGTTTACGAAACGGCATCGTGAAATAACAATTCATACCTCGTGTAGGTGCCACCACAATAGGCTCTGAGAACACATCGCAACTTTGTCCAAAGCCGCAACAGAAGAAGTCTCCTAGGGGACATTCCACAGAAGGTCGCTTTTCATCATCCCAATAGATGGCAAGCACCGCATCGCGCAGAACGTATCGATCAGCGTCACTGGTGCGATCCGTAACGGTAAACCACATGTGCCGAATACAACCGGGGCCTTCAATATCTGCCAATGTCACAGACTGCCCGGGAGCAATGTCATTCAAACACGGCTTTCCCTTGCGCGACGGCCCCAACGGACCAGTTTCACGGCAACCAAAACCCTTGGCTCCCGTTGGGTTCTCCGCATTAATCGAACATGTTACTTCGTCGCGGACAGTCGGCAAATCCGATAAAGTTCCCGCGTACGGTCCTGCCATCATCATAGGTTGACTCTCCTCAAATCAAGCGTCGCTAGCGAAAGCGGCATATAAGTTGAAGCTGTTTCTACCGCTTCGCTTCTTTGTCATATTGCGCCTGCACATTCTTTGTGAATTCCTGAGGCGTGATGCTGTTATCCAGCAGTAACTGGAAGTTAGGGATTAGCCCACTTGACTGCATTCCCGCAGTAGCATTATTAATGAAATCGCTAGTATGACCGCTCGTCAGCACGTCGGCATAGGCATCAAACATACTCTGCTGCAATGCGCTATTCGCCTTGAGATCCAAAGTAGATGATTTTGGCAAATAGCCAGAATTGTCAACAATAATCTGTTGCGCTTCGGCACTTTGCGTATAATCGAGGAACGCCGCAGCAGCATCACGGTTCTTAGCATTCACCGGAATACCATAAAATGCACCTGCATTAGCAGCAACGTTCGGCTCATCTTCACTGGTGGCACCCGGGAAAGCAAAGAACTGAACATCATCACCCAGCGCTTTGGCCACAGTATCCAGATTCCAATTACCGCTCGGGAAAAATAGTCCTTCACCATTGCAGAACCTGCTCAGAGCAGTAGAGGCATCCACTGCGTTAACACCTTCAGGCATATATCCCTTGTTATTCCAATCCTGCAAGGTGGACGCAGCGTCCTGCGCCGCCTGATTGTCGAAGGTACCAGATTTCTGCAAAATCCAATTCTGCACATCTTCCGCAGAACTGTTATTAGCCATTAACGCCTGAAAGACAAAAGAGGTACCGCCATCCTTGGCATATGTCATCATCGGCAGTATGCCGGCATCCTTGGCTGTCTGCATATCCGCCTCAAACTCCTCGACAGAGGTAGGAGCTGCATCAATACCTAGCTGCTCGGCAAGCTTGGTATTGAAATAAATGCCAGTCACCGAATAGGAGTTCGGCAATGCGTACAAATCACCGCTGCCGAGCTTGCCATTTGAATCCACTCGATACAATTCAGTCTGCGAATCGGGAACATCCCAGCCGTACGCATCCACATATGCCTCTAAAGACACCAAATGGTTGCCACGAACCGCTGAATTCATGTCGGTGACGCGGGCGATATCCGGCGCATCTTTTGCTGAAATCACACGCGGGCCATTTTGTCCAGAGACATTATCCGGATCATATTGTCCCGTGATGGTGATGTTTGGGTATTTCGCTTCGAACCCGGCAATCAGCGCCTCATCTACAGCCTTCAGACCCGCTCCATCCCACAAAGTCAGCTCATATTTTTTATTACCTAAATCAGTGCTGACCTCAGTAGGATTTGTATCACTTCGTGAGCTACTTGCCGAGCCGGGACCACATGCAGTCAGACTTCCAGCGATAAATATCGCAGCAAGCGCCGCGCCGCTGTTACGCATAATCCTATTCATCGGTTACCTCCTTGCATCCTCATCATATGCAATCGATATTTCTCTTTACTGTCACCATTTTTCGGCGGCAATAAAATATATTTGCGATATCGATTACGCACATCGTACATCTTTTTGCGGAACCCGTCAACCTTGCATCACACCAATGGTGGCCTTAACTTCAAAATCCAGATACAATACAATCGATTACGCAATGCAGGAGATCCCATGAGCGAACCAACAATCTATGAAGTAGCCAAGGAGGCTGGAGTCTCTGCGGCGACCGTATCTCGTGCAATCAACGGACGTGACCGCATATCGGAAACTACTAGGCAAAAGGTATTTGATGCATGTGCAAAGTTGGGGTTTTCAGCATCGAAAACAGCCTCCATGCTGCGAACGGGAAAGACAAATCGTATAGCACTTACCGTAGGTAACTCACTGGCTGGCTGGTTCAGTTCACAACTAGCCGAAGGCGTATATTCCGTGCTCGCATCCCAAGGATATGACTTGCTATCATACCGACTTGCAAACGCCGATCAAAGACGCGATTTCTTTTCCTCAATGCCAGTGAAGCGCAACGCAGACGCGGTCATCATCTCCTCCTTCGACATCAGCGAGACAGAGAGGCGAACCTTAGAACAACTCGGTATGCCAGTCATCGGTGTCAACACCATCGGGCTTACGGAACAGCGAGATATGATTTCCATCGGCGTAGACGAAATTATAGCAATGCGACAAACCGTTCATCAGCTCGCAGGACTGGGACATCGCAATATCGCCTTTATCTGCAAGCAGCAAGACAGTAACGGATTCATATGGGAAGCTGACCAACGTATAGAAGGGTTCCGTCTTGGCATGGCGGCTGAGGGACTCAACTTGCCCGACGGATACATCATCGCAGTACAGGACAACGAATTTGCCGGAGCAGAGGCACTCAGTAGCCTGCTCGCACTCTCCCCTCGCCCAACCGCCGTATGCTGCATCAGCGACGAGAATGCCATTCCTCTAGTCCATGCGCTTCGCTCATACGGATTCCGCGTACCTGAGGACATATCCGTCATCGGATTCGATGACTGGCCAATGGCACAAGCGCTCAATATATCAACCGTTCGGCACGACCCTCGGTCCTACGGAGCATTAGCGGCAGATGCCGCAATCCGATTATCACGAGGCGAAATTCTGACAGAAAGTTGCATCGTTGTTCCCACGACGCTCATGTTGCGCGGCACCACAGGCCCAGCACCTCGAGATTAAACATCGACAACGTCCGCATTTGATGATGTGCATATCATTATTGCAACAGCGAAACAACAGGTACCAGCCAGAGGAAGGACGACCGGGTAACAGCCACAAGGCGGCCACCCATTCACCATGAAACGCGCGACCATCAACGACGTAGCTCTCACGGCCGGAGTCTCAACTTTTACCGCATCCCGCGCTTTGCGAGGTAAGGATCACGTGGCAGCAGCTACGCGGGATAAGGTGCTGAAAGCGGCCAAAGAGCTGAATTACACCGCGTCTCGCTCGGCGGCGGCGCTGGCAAGCGGACGCACCAATCGCATTGCCATGCTGGCTCGCGAACGGCTGGCCGGCTGGTTCATGGGCGAATTATTCGACGGGCTGTATGACGAACTGAGCCGCGCACGCTATGACTTGACCGTATACCGAGCCGGCAGCGTCGAGGAGCGTGCGGAATTCTTTACTCGGCTGCCAGCCAATCGTAACGCCGACGCCCTCATCGTATCCGGATTTTCCGCCACCGATGAGGAAGCCGACACGTTGGCCAGCATGGGTATGCCCATCGTCTCGGTGAATTCGCCGTATATCAGCTGCTGCCAAGCCTCCGTGGCCATTGATGACGAGGCGGCCGAAGCCATGGCAGTGCGTTATCTTGCGGCCCTCGGGCATCGTCGTTTCTGCTATGTGGGGCGCACCGATCCGCTGACCGGCAAGGAATGGGGATTCGATGCACGCGCACGCGGATACAAAGATGAGATAGTCTCGCTTGGCCTTACCGACTGCGGCATCCACTTCATCGACTCGGAATCACCACGCTCGGCCAAACAAGTCATCGCCACCATGCTCGCGCAGCCTGAGCGGCCGACCGCTATCTGCGTGTGGTCTGACTACTACGCATTGCGCGTGGTACATGAGTTGCAGGCAATCGGAGTACGAATCCCCGAAGACGTTTCGGTCTTTGGCTTTGATGGGTCCGACGTGGCGGAATCCATTGGATTAAGCACCATGGTGCCAACTCCCCCGCGCGAAATCGGACAGATTGCCGCGCGCAAGGCACTGAATTTGGTTGAGGGGAAGACCTTGGACGACCCTCATACGACTGTACCTGTGGCGGTCGAGCCCGGCGCGACCAGTGGGCCAGTGCGGGAATAGGCGATATGGGAAAAGCCCCCCTCGGCGGAAAACCGAAGGAGGCTTGGGTGGAGCTGCACTACTTCACAGCGCCTCGCATGACTCCACCGACGACCCACTTTTGGGCGAAGATGTAGACGATGAGGATCGGGGCCATGGCCATCAGGTAGCTGGAGAAGGCCATCGGGTAGTTGGTGGCGAACTGCGAGCTGAAGACGTACTGGGCGAGCGGGATGGTCTGGTTCGACTGGTCGGTCAGGATGATCAACGGCAGGAGGAAGTCGTTCCAGGCCCACAGTGCGGTCAGGATGGCGATGGTGGCGTTAATCGGGCTCATCAGCGGGAAGATGATGGTCCAGAAAATGCGCCACGTGGATGCGCCATCGATTCGGGCCGCCTCTTCCAGCGAAACCGGAATCGAACGGATGAAGCCAGTGGCGATGAACAGGTTCGTGCCCAGGCCGAGCACCGTGTACAGAATGATCAGGCCGACCTGGTTGTCCAGGTGCAGGGAGCCCATCTGCTTCGCAATCGGCAGCATGACGACCGGGAACGGCACGAACATGGCGGCGATGAAGAAGTAGTACAGGAAGCGGAAGAAGCGCTTGTCCATGTTGCGGGCCACGGCGTAGGCCACGAAGGTGTTGGTCAGCAGGGTGAGCACCACGGCGGCCACCGTGATGATCGCGGAGTTGAGCGCGGCCTTCGGGTAGTTGACCTTGGCGGAGGCGTCGGCGAAGTTGTGCCACTGCCACGAGGTGGGCAGGGCGAAGGTGCCGGCTTCGGCCGGAGTCTTCAGCGCGGTGACGATGGTGAAGTAGAGCGGGATCAGAATGGTCAGGCTCAGCACGGCCACGGCGGCGGTCAGCCACCAGTTGATCTTGTGGTCCCTGCGGAACTTGGCGGGCTTGCCGGACTTGGACGGGGTAACTGTTGCAGTAGTCATTTCTTATCCTCCCCTAAATCAGATCTGTTCCTGGCTGCGGGAGATGCGCAGCTGTACGAAGGCGATGATCGCCAGCACGATGAAGAAGAGCACGGCGTTTGCGGTCTGGTAGGCGTACTCGCCACCGGTCAGGCCACCCTTCCAGATGAGGTAGGTGACGGTTTCGGTGGAGGAGTTCGGACCGCCCTCGGTCAAGGCGACGACCTGATCGAAGGTGCCGAGCGCGTTCTTCATGGACAGCACGAGGTTGATGGTGAAGAACGGTCCGATCAGCGGGAATGTGATCTTCCAGAACTTCTGCCAGGCGTTGACGCCGTCGATGGCGGCGGCCTCGTAGATTTCGTCGTCGATGGTCTGCAGGCCGGCGAGGTAGATGAGTACCGAGTAGGCGATGCCCTGCCAGACGGCGAGGAAGACGATTGGGATCCAGCTGAGTTGCTCATTGGTCAACAGCGAGGTGGACAGCCACTTGATGCCCAGCGCCTTGCCGAGCTCGGGCAGCGGGTTCATGAAGATGTACTTGAACACGTAGCCGATGACCAGCACGGAGAGGGTGTAGGGGATGAAGAAGATGGCTCGGAAGCCATTCTTGAAGGCGATCTTCGAGTTCAGCAGCACCGACAGGAACAGGGCGATCACATTAATCAGCACCGTGATGAGAATGGCGATGAGGAACGTGAACAGGTAGGCATGGCCCACTCGGTTGTCCTGGAAGAGGGCGATGTAGTTCTTCAGTCCGATGAACTTGTAATCGCCGTAGCCCTGCGAGTTGGTGAAGGAATACTTTACGCCATCAAGAAATGGCAGGTACAGGAAGAAGGCGAAGATGATGGCCGCCGGAACCACCATCCAGTAGTAGGCGGGGTCCACTTTGCGGGTGGAGAAGGCGGAGACCTTCTTCTTGGCCGGTTTCTTGGCAGCGGTCTTGGTTGCGGTTGCGTGTGACATGATGTTCTCCTCTCCTACCGATCACTCGAAGGTCCTGGCTTGGACCTTGTCCCATTCGGTCTGCATCTGGTTCAGGAAGCGGTCGGTGTTGCCGGAGGTCACCATGGTCTGCAGGTAGCCGCCGATGTTGATGGACGAAGGAATGTAGTGGTCGCAGAAGTCGGCCAGTCGGTTTTCCTCGAAGAACGGGCGCACGGTTTCCAGCGCATCGTTGCCGAAGTAGGTGTCCTTCAGCGGCGTGATGGCGGACTGGGCGTCGGCGTAGGCGTCAAGCTGATCCTTCTGCATGAGGAACTCGACGAGCTTCATCGCTTCCTTGGGGTGCTTGGTGTTCGCACCGATGGTGAGCATCACGTCGTCGCCGGCGGTGAGGATCTGCTCGCTGGCGTCATCGGTGGCCGGCATCTGGGCGAAACCAAGTTCGATATCGGGGTTGATCAGCAGGATCTGCGGGATGGCGTAGGTGCCGAGCGGGATGATCGCGGCCTTGCCTTGGGCGAAGTTCTGCGTGCCCTGCTGGTAGGTGACGCCGGTGTCCGCAGTGGAGTAGGTGAAGAGCTCGGATTCCTTCTCGACTGCGGTCTTCCACAGTTCCTGGAACGTGGTCTTGCCTTGCTTGAGCTCGGTGTACTTCGATTCGGGAACCAGCGTGCCGGTCAGGGAGGCGAGCGGTGCCTGGGTGGTCCAGGCGTCGGCCACGGAACCCTGCAGCGGGTTGATGCCGGCGTCCTTGAAGGTGTTGAGCATATCGGTGAACTCGCTCCAGGTGGTCGGCGGATTCTCCGGGTCAAGGCCAACCTTGCGGAACAGAGCCTTGTTGTAGATGTAGCCGGAGGCGTTACCCGCGAAGGGCAGGCCATACAGGCGCTTCTTGGAGGAATCGGTGGTCTGCACCAGATTCTTGGCGATCTGCACCATGCCGGGGTTGAGGGTGTCCACAATGGGTTCATCAGTGAAGTCGTAGAACACACCGGAGGCGGCGAAGTTGCCGAAGCTGATGTCGCCGTTGAAGGTGATCACGTCCGGCACACGATTCTTGACGAAACGGGTGCGCAGATCGGTCTGGGCGTTGGCGGAGTTGTTGATGTTGACCTTGATGGTCGGGTTCTGCTTCTCAAAGTCGGCGACCATGGACTTGAACTGGTCGGCGGCCTCGGACTTGAACTGGAAGAAATCCAGCGTGACGGTGCCTGCGGTGCTGGAGCCGCAGCCTGCCAGGCCGAACCCGACGGCGATCGCGCACATCACGGCGGCGGTGCGCACGGCCAGACGCTTCAGTCTAGGCGTTGCATGTGGGGAATCGGACAGCATAATTGTTGACTCCTTTATCTTTCTTTTCCTCCGGCTTCGGTGCCGGCGGTTCTTCCACTTTCCAAGGTAACGGTTCGGCCATTTCATTCCCAGCGCCAGCGAGCCCACTTGCGCAAGCAACAAAAAGCGCGGTATTTTGTGATTAACGCAATAAATACAGCGAAGGGGCTTGCATGTCTGATGTCAACGCGATTCCACAGTGGTTTTCCGGATCCGAGCATACGCATCGCGTGGCGGCGGCAATTGCCCAATACGGGCCGATAGCCCGCACTACGTTGGCACAGATGCTGGGACTGAGCCAAGGGGCCTTGTCCCGCATCACCAGCGATCTGATCTACGCCGGGGTGATCGAGGAGCTTCCGGCCGAGGCCGGCCCGTCAGGCAAGCTGCCCGAGCGATTCACGCCAAGGGAAAGTTCGGATCGTCGCGGACGCCCGCAGACTTCGCTGGTGTTGTGTTCGAACGCACGCACCTTCATTGGTGTCAAGGTTCATGGGATGTCGATTGTGGCCGCTGCGGTGAACGCGCATGGCGAGGTGGTGTCCGGCCGGCACGAGGTGCCGATCGGGGCGGATCAGTCGGCTGAGTATGTGGTGTCGGCCATCACGCGGCTGGTGCGCGAATGTTCCGCCGATATCGCCTCTTCCGGACTACCCTCCCCCACTGCGGTGGGCGTTGCGGTAGGTGGGCATGTGGTCGACGATTCGATTGTGACGTTCGCGCCGTTCCTGCATTGGGACGGGGCCACGGACTTGGGGACGATGGTCACAGAGGCGACCGGCCTGCCGTGCGGGGTGTTCAATGATATCGATTCTCTGCTGGTGGATGCCTCCTGGTTCGGGCCGGGTGTCGGCGTGGATATGTTCGCCGTGGTGACCATCGGCGTGGGTGTTGGTTATTCGCTGGCCGTGAACGGCAAGCCAGTGCAGTACCCGGATAAGAGCTATGGTCTGGTGGGCCACGTGCTTATCGATCCGGAGGGGCCGCGCTGCACCAGCGGACATATCGGCTGTTCACAATGCTTGACTGACGATTCAATCGCCGAACAGTACTCTGCGATTGTGGGTCGCGCGGTCAGTTTTGAGGACTTTGCGCGCGATGCCAAGGAACGCGTGCCGCAGGCCACGCAGTTGGTGAACCGGACGTGTTTCCGGTTGGGATCGCTGGTGGCTACGGTGGCGAATATCGCGATGCCCGGGCATGTGATGATTGCCGGGGAGTCCGCGTTTTTGGCCAAGCTCGGCACCGATTCGCTACGTGACGGCATTCGTTTCTACCGTCACAGCCAGACCCAGCCGGTCAAGTTCACGATTATGAACCACGACTGGCAGCTCTGGGCCAAAGCCGCCGCCAGTCGCGTAATCGTGAAGCATATTGGGTAGGCCGTTCTTGGCTCCCCTCAGAGAGGGGAGCCAAGAACGTTGCTTCGCCACAGTTACTCCGCCACGACCAGCAATTACGGACTTGCCTATCGGCAAGGCTCAATCCCACCTTCGCTCAGCTGTCGCTTCGCTCAGGCCGTGGCTACTGACAGCCTACTAGGCTGTCAGCTTAACGCCACAGCCTTGAGCAATACTGCCTGCTGGGGGTGGAGGGACGGGGGACGAATGCCGTAGCGCTGCAGGGCTTCGCCGGTCAGGACTACGCCTTCCTCGTTCCACCAGCCGAGAGTGCTCTGGCCGTTGGTCAGACCGGTCAAATCCAAGCTCGGGTCAAGCGGGCTGACACGGTAGGTGCGCTCGGGGTCAAGTCCGGGCAGATGCACGGGCGCGGCCGGATAGGTCTGGCTGGTGGTCAGCTGGGTGAAGCGGTAGATGGCGGCGTCACGGTTCGGCATCACCATACCGTCCAGACGCACGGCCGGATCGTTGGAGTCGGCGTGCACGCAGGTGTCGATGGCGAACCAGTCGCGGTGCTTCTTGAATTCGGCGGTCCATTCGGCGAGCTTGTCGATGTCCTCCTGCGGTTCCTTGAGCAGGTTCCATTCGATGCCCATGTGACCGAAGAACGCCATGGCCATGCGCAGTTCCTGGCTGGTGGCGCGCTGGGTGGAGTGTGCGGGGCTGGCGCCCACGTGCTCGCCCATCATCGCCGGCGGCACCAGCAGCGAGGTGTAGCGCTGGATGTCCGCGCGCTCGACCGGGTCCACGCAGTCGGAGACCCAGATACGGTCAGCGTGCTCCAGGATGCCAAGATCCACGCGGCCGCCACCAGAGGAGCAGCTTTCGATCTCAAGGCCCGGATGTGCGGTCTTGAGGCCCTTGAAGATGTTGTAGACGGCAAGGGTCTGCGCGTGCACGGCCGGGCGGCCGGAGCGTCGGGGTATTTGGCGCGGATGCGTTCCATCACCTTGTGGAAGCCCTGCGCGTAGTCGATCCAGAAGCGCGACTGCTCGTCGGCCGGGAGGTAGGCCGAACCCACGTTGTTGGCGTTGCGGTTGGCGTCCCACTTGATGTAGTCGATACCAAGCTCGCCGACAAGCTGGTCCATGCAGCCGTAGATGTAGTCGAACGCATCCGGATTGGTCAGATCGAGCACCTGCTGAGTGCGGCCCTGCAGCGGCAGTCGGCCAGCGGTGGGCGAGAGAATCCAATCAGGGTGGTTACGGGCCACATCGGAATCGGGGTTGACCATTTCCGGCTCGAACCACAAGCCGAATTCCATACCCTTGGCGTGCACGTAGTCGGCGAGCGCCTTCAGGGACTTCGGGCCATCGGGCCAGACGTCCTGCGCAATCTGCCAGTCACCGAGGCCGGAGGTGTCGTCGCGGCGGGAACCGAACCAACCGTCATCCACCACGAATCGTTCCACGCCGGAGTCGGCGGCCCTGTCGGCGAGTGCCTTCAGCGTACCGAAGTTGTGGTCGAAGTACACGGCTTCCCACGTGTTGAGGATCACCGGACGGCCGTGCGAGAACAGGCGCGGATGCAGGGAGCGCACGTAGGAGTGGAAGCGGGCGGCGATCTCATTGAGGCCATCGCCATAGGAGCCGAACAGCCACGGGGTGTCGTAGGAGTTCTGGCCTTCGCCGGGGCCGGCGAGCGTCACTTCGCCGCCGAACAGGAGTTCGCCGCCGCCGATCACGCCGGTTGTGTAGGGCAGACGTTCGGCGGACAGTACGGAGTTGCCGCTCCAGCCCACGTGCACCGAATAGGCGTCGCCATGCTCGAAGCCGAAACCGGGCACGCCGGCGGTCAGGAGCAGGGATGCGTCGAAGTCAGGGCGGCCAGCGAGCTGCGGCTTTTCGAAACGGCCGACGGTCAGCGGTTGGCGCTGCGGACTGCGTTCACGTAGATGGTGACCGGTGGTGGTGAGGATTTCGCCGGCGGATTCGGGCAGCGGGAAGCCGAGCTCGATCTTGCCGATCTCGAGCTGGGCTCCGGCGTCTGCACCAAACAGGTTGGTTACGGTGGCCTTCTGACGGGCCAGGCCGCCGGGGAGCAGTTCAAGGTGCCATTCGACTTCCACGCCCTGCTCCTCATCGCGCGCGGTGACTATGACGCCGGGCACGCGGGCCGGGCCGGTGGCGCGGGCATGGCCGGCCACATCGGTGTAGCTTTCGCCGGACACGGCATCGAGGGTGGCTTCCAGCACGCCGCCGGTCTCGATGTTGGTCACGGTGAACTTGGGGAAGAGCTCGACGCCGGCGCGGCGCAGCACCACGCGTTGCTCGCCGATCCAGCTTTCGGCCTGGGTGGGCAGGATGGACGGCCAGACGGTGTCGTCGAGCGCGCCGGACACGCGCTGCGGCTTCAGGGCGTCATAGGCGGCCAGCAGGGTGTCGGGCTTGGCCAGCGGGCGACCCCAGTGGACGATGCGCGGCAGGTCGCTGCCGGCAAACACCAGACCGATCGCCACATTGGCGGCGGGCTGGGTCAGGTAGACGGCGGTGAGTGCGGTGCCGTCAGCGGCGGCGCCGGTGAAAGTGGAGGTGTTCTCGGCCATATTGTCTCCTTCGACGTGTGTGGATTTGCATTGCACTACTGGTTTCGATGGTAGAAGAAATGGAATATGTTGCCTTGGTGCCGCGTGTTGGTTGCGTGAGGTAAGTAATGCGTCCGTGTCTATCGCCGCTGGGCGAAGAAATCAGTCAGGATGGACTGACACTCGCCTTCCAGCACGCCGCCGTGCACTTCAGGACTATGGCCGATATGCGGATCGCGCGGAATATCCCAAATCGAACCGCATGCACCGAGCTTGGGATCCCAGGCACCGAACGCGATGGTGCCGATATGGGTCTGGATGCAGGCACCCGCGCACATCGGGCACGGCTCAAGTGTGACGGCCAGCGTGCAATCGGCGAGATTCCAAGCGCCCAAGGCTTGGGCCGCCTGACGCATGGCGATGATTTCGGCGTGGGCAAGCGGGTCGCCATCAGCCTCACGCGTGTTGTATCCGCGCCCGACAATCTGGCCGGCCGCATCCAGCACCACCGCACCAACCGGTACGTCACCAGCGGCTGCGGCCTGACCGGCCAGTTCCAGTGCGCAGCGCATCGCCTCGTCATATTCCATACCAACGAGTGTATGCCTTTTCTCATATCGTCTCATGATGTGCATAATCGGCCGCAAGCTTAACGTTTTCTTCATGGTTCCCATATACTTTTGGTGGAGAAAAATTTAAGGGAGAAGGCGGCAACATGGCGGTATTTGAGCTCATCCTATGCATCATTGCGGCGGTGGTGGTGAGCTCGTTTGTCAGTCGCTTCGTGCCCAAAGTCTCCACGCCGCTGGTCCAGATTGTGCTGGGCGTGCTGGTTACGTATCTGCCGTTTTTCCCGGATGCAACGCTCGACCCGAAACTGTTCATGGTGCTGTTTATCGCGCCATTGCTGTATTTGGAAGCCCACGAAATCGATAAGTCGGCGTTGCTGAAAACGCTGGATCTGAGCCTATCGCTGGCTATCGGACTGGCTATCGTCACGATGGCGGCGGTCGGATTCACTTTGCATGCCGTCTGGCCGTCCATCACCTTAGCCTCAACCTTAGCACTCGGCGCGGCACTCGGCCCGACCGATGCGGTGGCCGTCAGCTCCCTCGGTAAAGAAGCCTCGCTGACGCAGCGTCAGCGCAGCGTGCTGAAAGGCGAATCACTCTTCAATGACGCTTCCGGCATCGTCGGCTTCCAGTTCGCTCTGGCCGCCGCCTTCACTGGAGAATTCGCCGTGGGGCAGGCCGCCGGCGAATTCGTGATCTCCTTCTTTGGCGGCACCTTATTTGGCCTGGTGATAGCAGCAGCGGCCAACTGGCTATTCGAGACCGTGCGATCCCTCGGCTGGGAAACCACTACCACACGTATTCTGATGGAACTGTTCCTGCCCTTCCTGCTGTATTTGGGCGCGGAGGAATTCAATGTGTCCGGCATTCTGTCGGTGGTGGCCGCTGGCCTGTTCATCCGATTCGACCGCACCGGCGTGGGGCCGAATGTGGCACGCACGAATATCGTTTCCACTTCAGTATGGGGTGTGCTGAGTTTCTCGCTCAACGGTGCGGTGTTCATTCTTCTGGGCATGCAGCTGCCGCGCGCCATGATGGCCAGCTGGTCTGACCCGTATATCAGCAATACCGCGCTGATCGGCATTATTCTGCTGGTCACTCTGGTGGTAATCGCGCTTCGATTCTTCTGGATTGCGGCCATGCTGCGCGTGGCGCGAGATACAATCTCCGGCCAGCGCCGCAAAATGACACCCGAACGCTGGCGCTCGGCCGCAGTGATGACCTTTGGCGGCCCCAAGGGAACCATCACGCTGTCATTGATGTTCACCATCCCGTATTACATTGCCGGCGGTGCGCCGTTCCCGATGCGTGACGAGCTGATTTTCATTGCGTCAGGCGTGATTATCGTGACCTTGCTGCTGGCCAACTTCCTGTTACCGCTATTGGCTCCGAACCGTGGCAAGGATCCCAGCGCGGAAATAATTCCGGTGACCATCGATGTGTTACGCGCCACGGTGGAGGAATTGACCGGACGCATCACGCCAGAGAATCGTCGTGCGATTCTGATGGTAATCGACCAGTACACCAAGCGCATCGGGCGATTGCAGCAGCGCATCGGCGATACCGATCCCCAGGGATTCGAGCAATTGCAGATCGAAGCGCTGCATTGGGAAAAGGAATTCGTGCGCGACCGGCTTGCCGACACCAAAGCACATCCGGCGGCGGATACGGCCACGCAAGAGCTGAACGTCGAAGCCTGCGAGCGCATGCTTGACCAGATTATGAATACGCTGCGTCACACTTCCACTGATCCGACTTCGGGGCATGCGGTATCGCAGATTCGCGGTCGCGTACGCATGTTCCAGCGGCAGATGAGCAATTACGCCAAACGCACGGTGTCCAAGATTCGCCACACCACACCATTGGTGAGCGAGGACCAGATTTTCGCGCGCACCCGCGAACTGCAGGTCGAGGCGATTCATCATGTTATCGGTCGGCTTATTGACGAGATGGGCCAGGATACGTACAACACCGAGCATTGTTCGGCACTGTTGCTGGATTATCGTCGTGCCGAGGCTTCATTGCAGGCACGTCCGACCATGAGCGGCACTACGGAAACCATCACGCAGGTCGAGGACGTAAAGCGCGAGAGCTACGGTATCGAACTCGGTATGATTCAGGACATGTACGAAGCCGGCGACATCAACCGAGCCCAAGCCCGCTCCCTGAGGCGCAACATCTACGTTATGCAAGTGGACGCTGATTCCGGCATCTAGTTTCCCTTGCTCCCTTCTCTGAGGGGAGCCAAGTTGGGGATTGCTATTTCCGTGTGACTTTGAGGGCTACCCAGATGCTGCGAATCAGCAGAACCGTCAGATAGGTTGCGAAGAGTATTCCGCCGGCACGCGGGCTCATGGCCCCGGCAATCCAAGTGCCCAGCGGTGCGGTCAGTGCCGCCACGATGCCGATAATCAGACCGGCTTTGGCATGCACCATTTTGCGGCGCACATTGGCCACGGTGGTGGTCATGGCATTCGGGAACATGGACAACAGCGAAGTACCACGCGCGATCAAATCGGACGCGCCAAACAGGATCGACAAAGCCGGCACGCAAATCGCGCCGCCGCCCACACCCAGCAAGCCAGCCAAAATACCGGCGAGCACGCCGAAAACAATCATCAGCAAGACAGTAACCAGATTAAATTCGATTGACGAATCACGCGAAGGTATAAAAATAAGCTGGCTCGCGATGATAAACGCCATAAACACCACGAACGCCCAGCGCAGCACGACTTCCGGCAGTCGGGACAACAGCAGCGAACCAATCTGACCGCCGATGAACATGCCCAGGAACATCAGCAGCGCGGCAATCCAATCCACATTGCCTTCAACCGCATAGGCCAGAACACCAGACACCGAGGTGGGCACAATCGCCAACATCGAAGTGGCGGCCGCATGCCGCTGGGTCAGGCCGAGCCAGACCAGCGCGGGCACGATGATGGTGCCGCCGCCAATGCCAAACAGTCCGGACAACAGCCCGACCAACACGCCCACCACAACCATAACCGCGATGCCGCGCGGGGACTCGTCCACATGATTCTCTTCAGTATGTGCAGTAGTGCTTGCAGTGCTCACTTCGCTCATGGGAGAACAGTCTATGACCGAGTCAGCCACAAGCGCCCTCGATGTCCGATTGCTGCGACGGCCGCGCCAATTCCAGTAATGGCGGCTGACTACAGCACGCCAGAAGTAATGTCGTTGTCAAGTAGCCACTGGCGTAAATCGGCGAACTCCTCAAGACTCACATTGTGATCCAGACCGTGGTAGCTCTTGGTTTTCAGCCACGTATGCTCTTCCAGCCAAGCGGCGGTGGCGAACAGTTCGTATTTTGGGATTACGCCATCGTTCTTGCCGTACGTATAGAACACGGGGATATCGTAATCGGCCAGGCGAGAGTCGGCGGGGGCCGTGCCGGGCACCTGACCGGGTGCGTTGAAGCCGGACAGGGAGACGACGGCCCGGTACCGCTCGGGATTGATACGCAACAAATGCACGGCGACCAGCCCACCTTGCGAAAACCCAAGCGGCACCACGTCACGGTCGGCGGGAATGTTGTCGGCCACCCATCGGTCGACTGCTGTGGCGGCGGCATACGCGTCGTAGTCACGATCATCGCCGATAGGCAGGGCATCGTGAAACCACGCGTAGTTGCCGGGGTCGGGACTGCCTTCACGGGCCGGCGCGAGTGTCAGCGGCCCGCGCAGTGCCACGAAGTCGTTATATGGAGCGATGAGGCGCATGATGTCCGCCATGTCTTCTTCGCTGGATCCCCATCCATGCAGGCACAGGAACAGCGGATGCGTGGCATGCTGGTCGAAGCCGCCGCGCGAGGTGACGCTGTGTTCCACGGTGAGTGGCTCGCCAAAACGTCCGGGCACAGTGGTGGATTCGCGGCCGATCAGAGGCTGGCTGGCATTCGCTTCTTTGCTCATACCATTCCAATATAGAGGTCTTGCGCGCTGTGCGGAAAACGATGGACCATGATTTCAATCACATTGGGTAATCCGCGCCGAATCGCCTTGGGACTTTTCAAGGGATACCGGCAATCTGTCAGGCGTTACCGCTGTCTGCGGTATCTGCGGCTGCGGTGATTGTCTCAAGTTCGCCGCCCCACTGCTGCTGCAGTGCGGTCATCTTGCTGGCCTCGCCGAACACCATCCAGCGTTTGCCGTTCAGCAATCGCCAATCACCTTTCGTTTGCTCATTATCAGCGTATTGGCTCAGCAGTTCGGAAATCTTGCTTTCGATAGGTGCCCGGCTGATGGCTGCGGACGATTCCGATTCAAAGGATACGAAGGCCACTCTCGGATCAGTGCACATCTGTACGGTGGTGATGCCCGGCAAACCGCCCGTATCAAGCCCCTGCCATCCTTCTTTGCACGCGCCGGCAGCTTGTTCGATGCCTTGCTCCATCTGTGCGGTATCTTCGACGGGTGCCTTGTCGTTCGACTGCTGAATCAGTCCTTCCGGGAACAATACGCCCACGGCCACGCCGATAACCAAGCAAACTATGGCGCACACCAGTGCGATGATGCCGCCCGCGCCCACTCCCCCGTGAGTGGCGTACCGAGGCATGGTGACTCGCGCAGCGATGACCAGAATCAGGGTGATGCCGATAAGCACCGCCGCCGTCAACGCAATGTATCGTCCTGGCACTGCCGTCATAAAGGAAATGGCGTAAGGCGCGATCTCATGAACCGCCGAGGTGGCCGATACCACGACGGCTAGCAGTCCGCTGACAACGGCAAGTCTGCGGCACAATATCGACGTTGGGCTGCTGGCTTTTGTAGCGGCGAATCGCCGGCCGGCATCCCGCCTGGATGGGCGTCGATTCTGTGCACGACGTGAGCTGCGCGAATCGTCATACTGACCATCGCCGAAGAAATCGTAGTCCTCATCGTTGCGGGCCATCGGTGCCCCCTTCCTGCCGATTACACAGCTAGTGTACCGCTATGGCTTGGGAATGGCGGTCATTCGGGGGAATGATTCAGGGCACAAAAAGAACCCCGGCGGTTGCCCGCCGGGGAGAGAAAGGAGAGAGAAGAAGAAAGGGGGTTCAATTGTCGGGAACTGCTGCGGCTCCTGATCAGCTTTCCGCTGACATCTTTTATATAACCACTGCTTTCTGGGTCTACCTCTAAGTTTCTCTGAGAAAAACCTGAGAATACTTGCGATTGATGGACCGCGGAAGCGTGAGGAGCCTCTCACGTTTCCGCCCAAGGCGCTAGACTTGAAGGCAGTATTTATTTGCCCAAGGAGTTTTTCACATGCTGCTGTCCGACCGCGACATTCTCGCCGCACAGTCCGCAGGTCATATCTCACTTGATCCGTGGACCCCCGAAATGGTGCAGCCCGCTTCCATCGACGTGCGATTGGATCGGTACTTCCGTTTGTTCAATAACCACGCCTACACCTATGTCGATCCGGCGGAAAACCAAGGCGCGCTCACCGAACAGTTCGAGGTGGCTCCCGACGAACCGTGGATTTTGCACCCTGGCGAGTTCGCACTGGGTTCCACGTGGGAATACGTCAAGTTGGACCCGTCCATTGCCGCCCGTCTGGAAGGCAAGAGCTCACTGGGCCGATTGGGGATTCTCACCCATTCGACTGCGGGCTTCATTGACCCCGGTTTCGAGGGGCATATTACGCTTGAGCTGTCTAATGTGTCGACGTTGCCGGTCAAACTATGGCCTGGCATGAAAATCGGCCAGATGTGCTTCTTCCAGCTGAGCTCGCCCGCTGAGCACCCTTATGGCTCCAAGGGCACCGGCTCGCATTATCAGGGCCAGCGGGGTCCGACGCCGAGCCGTTCCTACGAGAATTTCTACCGCGCGCACATCGACGACTGAGCGTTGCGACGTACCATTCGGCCGGCGGATGCCGGCCATTTGCTTAATCCCAAGGAGATGTCATGACCAACAGCGATGGCGGGTTCCAGTTCGACTTCCAGCAGCCCGAAAAGCCGGTCAGGCCAACGGTTCCTCCGATTCCCGGGCAAGAGACGGCAGCATATAGCACAGAACCCACGGCACAAGCCACACCGGCTCTGCAGTTCCCGCAGTCTGTGCAGTCTGCGCAGCCCACACAGCCCACACAGTTTGTGCAGCCCGCGCAAGTAGCGTATGCCTCACAACCCACGCAAGCTGTGCCGACCGTACAAGCCGCTCAGCCGACGCAGCCCATCGATCCGGCCATGACGCAACCGTTCTCGCCGCAATTCCTGGCTGCGGTTGCCGCACAAGCACCACAGCCGGCGGCAGCCACGCAGCCAGTAGTATCCGAAACACCAATCGCCGCTGCGCCCGGCCAGCAGCAATACGTTTGGGATCAGACGACGCAAAGCTTCCGCCCGGTGGAACCGACAGCGCCGGTGACGCCAGCAGCACCAGCCGCACCAGCGGCACCGGCGACATCGCCTGTTTCGGTAGCTTCAAACGCCGCGACACAGGCGTTCCAACCCAATCAGGCCGAGCAGCCTGCGGTAGATGCCGAGGCAACACAAGCGTTCCAGCCTGATCAGGTCATGGCAACACAGCCTTTCGAAGCTCAGGCCATGCCGAATGCCGAAACCGCGGCCACACAGGCATACGGCGCATCATCCACCGTATCCGGTGAGACCGTTGCCATGCCGGCAACGCAAGTAGCGTCTGCCGATGATGCTGCAGCCACACAGGTGTTCCAACCGGCCGCCCTGGCCGCTTCGGCACAGGCTCAGCCTGCTGTGATGCCTCCCTCCATTCCGTTGGATCAGGTCTCCGATGAGGACGATTCCGATGGCGCCGAGCCTCGTCACGGCGGTAGCGGCAAAAAGAACACCCGCAAGATCGTCAGCATTGCCGTAGCAGTAGTCGCCGTGATAGCGCTGGTTGTCGCCGGCCTGCTCTGGTGGCATTCCAACAGCAGCAAGGCGAGCCAAGCCGTGGCATTGGCCGAGTGCAAGGTAGCGGCCAAGCAGTACACGAATGCTCAGAAGAAGCTCACCACCGCCATATCCAATGGCCAAACCAGCGCGCAAACATCCACCAGCGATGTGGCCGATGCCAATACGCTCACCACGCTGAATCAGGCGTTGCAAGACGCCGGCAATCCGGCTGACACCGCCAAGTGCGATTCCAACCTCAACGCCACTGAGTTGAAGTCTCACACTAAAGAGCTGCAGAATGATGCCAGCGACATGGCTGACAAGACGGATGCCATCAACAACGCGATCAAGGCCGTTAATACTTCAAAGGCGACGGCCGATACCGACACACTGAAATCGAACCTGAGCTCGGCTATTTCGCAGGCGCAGGGCACGCTGGATAATTCCGCGGGCAGTGTGGCCGATGAAAACACCCGCACCGCGCTGCAAAACGCCATCACCGAGGCCAATACGGTGATGAACGGGACCAGTCCGTCCGAATCCGACGTCAATAATGCGATTTCTAAACTGCAGAAGGCCGAGTCCGACGTCACCGCCTCGATGCAGGCCAAGCAGCAGGCAGATGCCGCCAAGCAAGCTCAGGAAGAGGCTCAGCAGAAGGCTGACCAAGAGGCACAGCAGAAGGCTCAAGACGAGTCCAACAATAGCGACAACAATAACGGCGGCGACAACTCCACCTCTACTGACGGCACTGACGGCAGCAACAACTGAGGTCTGCAGCGTTCTCCTGTTTCCCATGGGGCGGTAACTTCCTCATGTGGCGGTTAGCACATTTCCCTTTTTCGCGGAATAATGCCGTTTTCAGCGACCGCCCCATGGGATAGTTACCGCCCCATGAGGAGCCGTTTGGATATAGCAGTGGGCCGGGCTCTGAATACCAGAGCCCGGCCCACTGCTATATGCCCACAATCAGGGCTATTGCGATGGCTTAACGCTTGGCCATCGCGCGTAGCACAATCTTGCGCAGTTCGGAGGCAATCAGCACGATTGCGGCCAGGCAGATGCATTCCACCCAAGCCATCGGGCTCAATGCCACGGTGCCGAACGGACCGTTGAGGAACGGCACGTAAATCACCACGAGCTGCAGCGCCACGGACAAACCAATCGCACCCCATAGCCACTTGTTGGAGAACAGACCCACGAATGCGGACTGCAGATGCGAACGGGAGGACAGCGCGTTGAACAGCTGGGCAAACACCAGAATCGTGAAGCCCATCGTACGGGCCTCGGTCATCTGCGCTTCATGGCCGATGGCATCCACCGAGCGGTCGGTGAACAAGCCGCCGGACAGGTGCATGTCCATACCAATCAGCGTGACGATGGCCATGATGACGCCGATGTAGATGATGTCGCCCCACATGGAGGCGTCAATCACGCGGTCCGTCACCTTACGCGGTTTACGACCCATCACATCGTCGGTCTGCGGGTCCACGCCCATAGCCAACGCCGGCGCGGCATCGGTCAGCAGGTTGATCCACAGCAACTGTGTGGCGAGCAGCGGCACGGTGACGCCCACGGTTTCCGGCTGGCGGATGCCGAGGAAGCCGGCAAACACCACACCGAGGAACACGGTGAACACCTCACCCACATTGGAACTCAGCAGGTAGCGCAGGAACTTGCGGATGTTGTCGAAGATCACGCGACCCTCGCGTACGGCGGCCACGATGGTGGAGAAGTTGTCGTCCGCCAGAATCATCTTGGCGCTCTGCTTGGTCACTTCGGTGCCGGTGATGCCCATGGCCACGCCGATGTCCGCGGACTTGACTGCCGGGGCATCGTTCACACCGTCGCCGGTCATGGCCACGATGTTGCCTTGGCGCTGCAAGGATTCGACGATCTTGAGCTTGTGCTCGGGGGCCACGCGCGCGTACACGGACACTTCGGACGTGGCCTTGTCGAGCGCGGCCTCATCGGGCAGCTGGTCGAGCTGGTCGCCGGTCAGGGCCTTGCCATCCTTGGCGATGATGCCAAGGTCGGAGGCGATGCGGGCGGCGGTCAGCGGGTGGTCGCCGGTGATCATCACCGTGCGGATGCCGGCACGATGGGCCTCGGTCACGGAGTCGCGCACCTCAGTACGCGGCGGATCGATAATGCCGACCATGCCATTCCAGATGAGATCGGTTTCAATGGCTTCGGCCTGATCGGCGATGTCGGACACCTGGCCTGCAGCGTTGACGCTTACACCGGGCACATCAGCCAAAGAACCGGTTTCCAGCGGACGACAGGCCTCGCCAAGCGTACGGTAGGCCTCGGAGGAGAGACGTTCGACGGTGGCGAGAATCGACTGGCGATCGCCTTCGGTGAGCTTACGGACCTGACCACCCACGCGGATGCGCGTGCAGTAGCTCAACAGCACGTCGGGCGCGCCCTTGGCGAACACGGTGAGCTTGTCTGAATCGGTGCTGTCCTTGGCGATGATGGACATGCGCTTGCGTTCGGAGGTGAACGGAATCTCGCCAACGCGCGTGTATCGCTTGATCTTGCGATCGGCCTTGACCTTGCGTGCGGCCACGATCAGCGAGACTTCGGTGGGGTCGCCCACAATCTCCCAACGGCCGTTCTCCTCGCGTAGTTCGCCGTCGTTCGCGAGCGTGCCGGCCACGAGCGTGGCGACGACTTCATCGGCCACAATCTGGGCCTGCTCGGATTCAGGACTGACGCCGCCGGTCATAACCATGCGGCCTTCCGGCGCGTAACCGGTGCCAGTGATCTGCACTTCGCCGGACGGGGTGACCACACGTTCCACGGTCATCTCGTTGCGGGTCAGCGTACCGGTCTTATCCGAGCAGATCACGGAAGCGGAGCCCAAGGTCTCCACCGAATGCAGTTTCTTGACGATGGCGTTGTGCGCGGCCATACGCTGCACACCAAGCGCCAGCACCACGGTCAGGATGGCGGCCAAGCCTTCCGGCACGGCGGCCACAGCCAGCGAGACAGCCAACAGCAAGGAATCAATCACGTCATGGACGTCGTTGAAGCCTTCCAGCACGGCGAGCGCCACCAGCACCACGACAGCGATGACGCACACCGCAATGCCGAGGATCTTGGAGACGTAATCCATCTCCTTCTGCAGCGGAGTTTTCTCATCTTCGGTGGCGGAGAGCATGTCGGCGATCTTGCCGACCTGCGTATTCATACCGGTGCCGGTCACGATTGCGCGGCCGGTGCCTTGCGTCACGGAAGTGCCGTTGAAGATCATGTTGGCGCGGTCGCCCAGCGCCTTGGCTTCGGTGAGTGTGTCCGGCTTCTTGCCAACCGGCACGGATTCGCCGGTCAGTGAAGCCTCGGCGATGCGCAGGCTGGCCGCGTTGACCAGTCGGCCATCAGCGGAGACCGAATCGCCTTCCGCAAGGACGATGATGTCGCCGGGGACCACGTCGGCGGTGTTGATGCGCATGACCTTGCCATCGCGCAGCACCGAGGTCTGCGGGGCCGTCATTTGTGCGAGCGCTTCGACGGCCGCCTCGGCCTTGGCTTCTTGCATATAGCCGAGCACAGCATTGACAATCAGGATCAAGATGATCACGATGGCGTCGAACGGCAGCACTTCGCCGCCTTCCGCGCCGGGCTGCGCATTGGCTTTTTCGATGAACCAAGCGATCACCGAGATAATAGTGGCCGCGATCAGCAGGTAGACCAGCGGATCTTGGAATTGGGCCAGGAATTTCTTCCATTTCGGTACGGGCGGGGCGCTGGCGAGCTCGTTCGGGCCGAATTTGGCCAGTCGGCGCTTGGCTTCTTCCTCGCTCAGGCCGTGGGATGGGTCGACGTTCAGGGCTTTGGCCACGTCGTCGGCGCTGGTCAGGCTTGGATCAGTATCCCCCAATAGCGCTTCCTGTGCGCGCACCTCTTCCGATTCCACGACCCCGTTCGTTGCGGTCGTGGACACTGCGGATTGATCTTTGAGATCATCCATAATGTTCTCCTTGGTATTGCCGCGGAGTAGTCAGCCTTGCGGCCGCTGCCGGGTTTTCTCTCCCGGCTGGACGCACAGGACTGCGCGGTTATGGACACCGGCGCAACTGCTGCCGATGCATACGATTGCCATTATTCCATAACCGCGTGGCGCACTTGGCGCACAGCGTAATAGCGTTTTGCCTAGAACAGGCGACGCAACCAGGCCTCAGCCAAATCAGGCCAACACTGCACGCATTCGACGATGTGCGCATAGAAGCCGTTACCGGCAGTTTCCGCATTGGCCAAGGACAGGCCGTGGCTGCCTTCAGGGAACAGGTGCGCCTCAATGCTCACGCCGGCGGCCCGGCAGGCCTGGATGAGCATTAGCGTGTTCTCCACGGGCACGGCGTCGTCGGTCATGGTATGCCAGACGAAGACGGGTGGCGTTTTGGCATCGATGTGCTTTTCGATGGAGAACTTGTCCAGCAAAGCCTGATTGTGAGCTTGGTCCCCTAGCAGGCATTGGAAGCTGCCGCGATGGGCGTACTTGCCGGCGGTGATTACTGGGTACGAGAGCATCAGCGCGTTCGGGCGCACGGCGTCCGGGTCTATGCCGCCCTGTTCGCGGATGTCTTCGTCGCCGACCGAGGTGGCGAGGTTGGCGGCCAGATGCCCGCCTGCGGAAAAGCCGAGTACGGCCACTTGCGCGGGGTTTACATGCCACTGATCCGCATTGGCGCGAATCAGGCGCATTGCCTCGGCAGCCTCCAGCAAAGCCACCGGATAGCGGCTGGGCTGCACCGAATAGCGCAGCACGAATACGGCGAAGCCTTTGGCCAGGAATTGCAGGGCCACTGGCTCGGCTTCGCGGTCAGAAGTCATGGCGTAGCCGCCGCCAGGCAAAATCAGGATGGCCGGGCGTATACGGTCCGGTTCCATCTCCTCGCTGTTGTCGGCCACATAGCCAAAGAATCGCGCCTCGCTGCCATCAATGCCAACGATGGTTTGTTGAATGTATTGCATGCCATACATCATACGCGCAGAGAATAGTTCTCGATAAGAACCACTCGCCATATGCGGTCTTGCCCGTATCTCCAAACCGAATAACACTTACAGCGAATCGTGAAGACTGCGGGCCATGGCGCGGTCGCGCGAGCCTTTGGTGAGCTTGAGACCGAGGGTCACGGCAATCAACACAACAGTGCAGGCGATCCACAGCGTTCGACCGCCGAAGTTGCTGATAGTCCAGCCACCAATCAGCGGCGCCAGCGCAACCGACACCGACCACACTACGTTGTAGACGCCCTGATACGTGCCACGCGCCGACGCGGGTGCCATGGCGGCAACCGTAGTGGTGGCGATAGGGAATGTGCCCAGCTCACCCAGCGTCCACAGCACTACGGCAAGCGCGAATCCGCCCCAAGAATGGGCCGCGGCCTGCACCGCATAGCCGATGACGGTTACGGCGAGGCCCATCACCAGCACGCGTGAATTGCCCATGCGCGCGAACAGTTTCATCGCGGGAATCTGCAGCAGGCACAACATACCGCCATTGATGGTGAGCAGCACCGAATACTCGCCCAGCCCTAGACCAAGGTCCGTCATGGCAATGGGCAGGCCGGAGGTGCTTTGGAAGTACACAAGGAAGTAGCCGAACATCAGCAGGGAGAAGCCGAGGAATGGAGTATCGGTGAGCACGCGCCGCCAATTGCGAGACATGGCGCCCTTGACACTGGCAGCCGGTGCGGCATCCGAGTGATTCGGCCTCTCAATGCCGGCGAATTCCGCATGGGTAACACTGCATTCGTCTTCATGGCGCACCGCACTTGGCACCGATACAGTAATCCCCAAATGCCGCACCTCGCGGAAGAACGCAATCAGCAATATCGTGACGGCTATCATCACCGCCGCTTCAACGTAGAACATCAGCGAATACGAGATCTTGACCAGCTGGTTGGCCACAATCGGTCCAATCGCGTACCCAAAATTAATCGCCCACGATTGCAGTACGTATGCACGTTGCTGACGTTCGGCAGGCACCACATCCGCGATATACGCGGCGATGGCCGGGCTGGGCAGCGAGGCGAACGCACCATAGACGAACAGAGCCGCGCCTAAAGACACAGGATCAGTGAGTACGGAAACGACCAGCAGGGCAGCCGCTGCGCCGATTTCGCCGATGATAATCATGGATTGGCGGCCGAATCTGTCGGACAAGGTACCGCCGAACAGGCAGCCGATGATTGCGCCGAAGCCGTACATGGCCACGACTGTGCCCACCACACCCTCATCGAGGCGCAGCGCGGAAACCAAATATATCGACAAGAATGAGGTCACGAAGCGACCCATCCACAGAATCAGAATCGCCAACCATAATCCCCAATACAGCAGGGACAGTCCGAATATCATACGCTGCTTCTTCACTCTCAATACCTTACCGGCTACCGACGGCGGAATAGCCGCGTTTTGGCGCGGGGTGCTGGGACAATAGCACCTATGGCTATCAAAAAAGGACCGACCAAGGGGTCGGGTGGCAAGCATCGCAACAAACTGAAGGGCTACGGCCCCACTCCCAAGGCCGAGGACCGCGTCTATCACAAGGCGTACAAGGCCAAGAAAGCGGCCGAACGTCGGCAGATGGCCGACCCGCGTCTGGCAGCCCGCCGTCGAGTGGACAAGTTCGCTTCGGCGGATACTTCGGATCTGGTGTACGGCCGTAATTCCGTGCTGGAAGCACTGCGCGTAGGCGTACCTTCTTCCACGCTGTACATCATGTCTCGTATTGAACATGACGATCGTACTCGCGAAATCGTGAAAATCGCTGGTATGAACGGCCTGCACATGCTGGAGGCCGATCGTCTGGAGATGGATCGTATCGCCCGCTCTGGCAACCATCAGGGCGTGATTCTGAAGGTCGATCCGTTCCAGTACTCCTCGCTGAACGAGCTGGCCGATCGTGCTGAGAAGAAGGCCAAGGCAATGGAGGCCGCGAATTCGGCGGCCGCCCGTATTGCTGCGCGACCGCTGTTTATCGCATTGGACGGCGTGACCGATCCGCAGAACCTGGGTGCCGTGATTCGTTCGGCGGCCGCATTCGGTGCCAATGGTGTGATTCTGCCGGAACGCCGTTCCGCTTCAGTGAACGCCGCCGCTTGGAAGGTGTCTGCCGGTGCGGCCGCGCATATGCCGGTGGCGCGCGTGGTGAACCTGACTAAGGCACTTGAGGGCTTGAAGGAGCGTGGATACTACGTTGTCGGCCTTGACGGTGGCGGCGATAAGCTCGTCGGCGAGACTGGCTTTGAATCCGATCCGCTCGTTGTAGTGCTCGGTTCGGAAGGCAGCGGTTTGGGCCGACTGGTGCGCGAAACCTGCGACGCGATTGCCGGCATCCCGATCAGCTCGTCTGTTGAGTCGCTGAACGCTTCAGTGGCGGCGGGTATCAGCCTGTACGCGGTGTCCAACGCACGGCGCAAGGCTGCGGCGGAGTGATTGTCGCTTGAGGCCGTAATAGGTTGTACATACACGGAAGCCCCTCTATTTGAGGGGCTTCTTTGTGTGATGGGCTCACCTACAGACAGTCCACCGGATTGTCCGCTTAATGACTCCACACTGCCGCATCCGGATCGTCATCGGGGTTGTAGCCGTCGTCGTCCGGGTCGCTGTAGGTGGATTCGTCGTCAATGACGCCGGAATCGGCCTCTTCGTTAAGTTCGGCGAGTGCCTTGGAGTCAAGGCTGTAGCTCGGCAGAGCGTTGTCGATGTAGCTGGTCACGGCCTCGCCCATCGGCACGTCGTGGCCGGCCTTCTCCGCCAGGAACCAGCGATGGTCAAGCACCTCATGGAAGAACTGAGCAGGCTCGATCTGGGAGCGATATTCGCGCGGAATCATACGCACGGTCGGCTCGAACACCTCACGCATCCAGTCGGTGGCCACGATTTCCAGATCCTCGCCCTCACGCCACGTGGAGGCACGGTAGGCGTCAAGGTCGTTGAGCAGACGACGGGCCTGGTTCTCCTGCACGTCAAGGCCGGTGAGGCGCAGCAGCTTGCGGTTGGCGTAGCCGGCGTCCACCACGCGCGGGCGGACCAGCACACGCTTGCCGTCCTCGGCGGTCTTCATTTCCAGCTCGTCCACGTCGAAGCCCAGCTCGTTGAGCTTGTTGACGCGCTGCTCGATCTTCCACATTTCGTCCGGGTTGAACTTGTCGGTGTCGGTCAGGGCGCTCCACAGCGAGTGGTAGCGGTCGACTAGGCGGTTGCCCACCTCGATCTCATCCACGTCGCCGGGCAGTAGCTTGCCGGACGCCAAATCCATAAGTTCGCCGATGATGTTGGTGCGGGCCAAGTCGATATCGTATTCGCGCTGGCCGTCGGTGAGCTGGGCTTGCAGGTCACCGGTCTCGGCGTCCACCAGGAAGGCGGAGAAAGCGTCGGCGTCGCGCAGGAACAGGACGTTCGACAGGGACACATCGCCCCAGTAGAAGCCGGCCAGGTGCAGGCGCACCAGCAGCACGGCGAGGGCGTCAATCAGTCGTTCGGCGGTGTCCGGGCGCAGGTTGCGGGCGAACAACGCACGGTACGGCAGCGAGAACTTCAAGTGCCGGGTGACCAGAATCGCCTCCAGCGGCTCCCCTTCACGGGTATGACGGCCGATGACCACGGCGATCGGGGTCACAGTTGGCAGTTCGAGCTTCTGCAGTCGACGCAGGATCTCGTACTCTCGCTCGGCCACCTGGCGCGTGATCTCCTTCATGGCGTACACCTCGTCGCCCACGTGCACGAATCGCACGACGTGGCGGGAGATGCCTCGCGGCAGGTTGGCCAGCAGGTCCTTAGGCCAGGTGGCCAAGGGCTTGTGCCAGGGCAGCGTGAACATCTTTGGGTTCGAGCTGGCGGCGGTGATTTTCAGTGCTTGCGGTTCGGCTGAATTGGCGTGTTCGTCTTCGGCTTTGACAGACGTGGCCTTCAGCGCACGCGGATCCATCTGGGGCAATTCGTTCAACTCCATGTGTTCGATTTTACGTGTCGTTCGCGATGTGTGCTCCTTTGCCACGACTTCGGCGCGTTATGTTTACGGACGATTCAACTCGCCCCATGCCGCTCATTGCATATCGTTGGACTTGGTTTGCTGTGCAAGCTGCAAACGCAGCTCATCGATCTGCCACTGCAGGCTCTCGATATAACGTGTTTGCTTGCAGATGATCAGATCGCGCACGTCACGCACATCGACCTTGCTGACTTCTCTGTCTTGCTCCGTGTCCATATCCACAGAAAACAGGCGTTCCGGGCTGCTTGCCACTTCCAGATCTTCCAGCTGCATTTTCTTCCGCCATCGGTCCATGCAGCGTTCAATACGTTTTTCGCCTATGAGCTCAGGCCCTAGTCCCGCCTCACGGAACAGGTACGTGGGCGATTCGCCGGCATCGGCGCGCATCACGCATTCCCGTTTGAACCACTCGGCATACCTGATGCGTGATGGCGATACCTTCACCACCGCCCGCAGCTTGATCAGACGTTTTATCTGTGCGGATGAGAACGAGGCCTTGCTATGCGTCATGCTTTTCCTCCGTCGGCACGGAACTGGTGTGATGACTCGGTATCATCGGAGCGATATCGCACGCGTAGTTTCAACACGGCAAATGCGATGACAAGTATGACGGCCGCAACACCGGCGATACCTCCCACGGCGGCACCGGTATTGCCGATAACGCCAGGATTGCCCGGCATCTCTCCTGGGTTGTGTTCGTGTTCAGGCGGGGTGGGCGGAGTACTGGTGCTGAATTTCGGCTCTACCGTGATGTTGAGATCGGCGGCCGTATCTCCGCTGCCGGGAATCGAGATGAGGAACGGATCACAGTCGTATGCCTTGTTGGCTTTCGCCGAATCCGTGCGGGAGACCAGATATAGGCCAAGCGGTAGGTTCTGGAAAGTAAGTTGGCCAGCTGCATTGGTGGTGCCGGAATGCTGGTATAGCTTGTTTTTCGCCGCGTGTGCAGCCAGCTTCTTGGCGGCATCGTGATATTCGCTCGATGTCAGGCGTTCCCAATCGGCAGTGAGACCGGAAAAATCACTGACGGTTTTATATGAGGAAACGCTACCATCATTGTTCGTTGTGACAGTGGCGACGCGCACGATGGCATAAGTATCGCCGGCAAGTGATTTGGGCGAAGCCGTGTCTCGGCCCCATACGGCATTGATGGTGAGAGTGCCGAAGGAATCAGCTTGCGCGTATGGCACCATGAAGCCGAAAGACACAAGACCAGTGAGGATGATAGTAATGGTGGCGGCAATCATGGCAGCAATGCGCGCCGCACCATACTCGCTTCCGCTATGCGGGTCTAACATGTCTGCCCGGTCCTTTCCGCCGTGATGAATGTGATTGGTTATTTGTACTGTCTGGCTGAGGAGGCAAGTCACCGTCCGGCTCGATATCCGCAGAGTCAGAATCACCAGATGCGACCTTGGCGCTCCCACTCTGCCGGCGTCGCCGCTCATGCCGCTGCCACAAATGCCATGCAATAAGCAAGGCAATCAGCGCGAGAGACGGCAACAAATACTGCAGCGGAATGTCCACGTGGAATGTGGATTTGGCGTCATTCTGCTGCTGTGGTGTGTATGGAATACGATGACCGCGCACCAGCAGCCGATGCGTGTTGACCGCATACGGTGTGCAGGTAATGAGCGTGACCAAATCCTTGCCGGGCTCAATCGCCAGTTGTTTGGCATCAGTCGGCAGAACGGTAGTGATCTTATCGACCTGATACGCATACGTGTCTTTAAGTATTGTGATATAGAACTTGTCGCCTTTTTTCATAAGGTTCAAGTCCGTGAACAGTTTTGCCGTGGGCAACCCTCGGTGGCCAGACAGCGCCGCATGAGTGGACGCGCCACCAACTGGTAGTGAGGTCTGTTCCAAGTGACCGATGCCGGATTGCAGTACTTTCTCGGAAGTGCCGTGATAAATAGGCAGGGTCTCCTTGAGCTTAGGCACAGTGACGTATCCCATCATGCCGTCGCCGGCGAGGTTGAGGAGCTTCATGTACTCGGCGTCGGTGGCTTCGGTGTTCACCGCTCCGGTGAGGGCGCTGGTGGTGCCGGAGCTTTCCTCGGCGAGTCTGGTGTTGTAGGCGTGCGCGGCGTCGATCATGCTGCGGTATTCCTCGTCGGAGAGTGCCTCGACGGCCGCGTCGTAGTTGCTGACGACGCGCGAGGCGTTCTTCATGACGAGGAAGTTGCTGATCGTCGGGTAGAACAGGACGAGCAGTCCGATCACGATGACCAGCAACGGCGCGAGGCCGCGCAGCTTCTTAACCATGGATCTCCTTGGTGGGGCTTCCCCGGTCAGGGAAGGCCGGCGCCCCGGTCCCCTTGACGCGGGTCAGGGGAACCGGGGGTCAGTGGCGGTCTCAGGCCGCGTGACGGGACTTGCGGTTGGACTTGACGTACCAGGTCGCGCCGAGGGCCACGATGGCCACGCCGAACACGGTGAACAGCACGGTGCCCATGCCGCCGGTCTCGGGGAGGGTGACGCCCTTGTTGTTCTCGACGGTGATGACCGGGACGGTGGTGCCCTGCGCGTTGGCGTTGTTTACCTTCCAGGACTCCAGGATGCCGGTGTTCTCGTCGTACGTGGCGGAGATGGTGACCGTGATCGGATCCTTCAGCAGGTTATAGCCTGTCGGAGCCTTGATCTCCTTCACCTTGTAGGTGCCTTCCTTGAGACCGGTGAACTGCAGCTTGCCGTTATTGTCGGTGACCACAGTCTTGTCATCGGCGACGGTTTCCGTTCCCTTGGCCGGGCGGAACACACCATCGGAGACCTTCACAAGATTGATCTTGGTGCCGTTCTCGCGCTGCAGTTCGAACTGGGCGCCCTTCAGCTTATCGTTGTGGTCGACCGCGTTGACCTTCTCGATGTCGAAGTTGAAGGTGTAGGTGTAGGTCTTGTCTTCCTTGGTGGTGCCGGTGCCGTTAGAGGCCGGGTCGTTGCTGTACTCGATCTTCGCGTCGTTCTGGTTGCCGGTGGAACCGACCTCGGCGTCCTTGTTCAGGGTGGCGGAGTACTCGACGGTGATGGCCTTGCCGGCGTCATTCTGGTGCAGATTCTTGAAGTTCATCATGTTGACTTCAAGAGCGGTCTTACCAGTATCGGAGTCCGTGGTGTACGTAGCGGTGTAGTCGAGGTCCTTGGTCAGCGTGGTATCGCCGATCTTGACGGTCGGAGCGAACGTGCCGCCCTCGGCGGTGCCGTTCAGAGTAAGGCCCTTGGACAGGGTATCGGTGAACTTGAAAGTGTAGCCGTTGGTGTACTCGGTCATGTCCGGCACGGTGGAGGCGAGCTTGAAGTCCACGGTGTCGCCGATCTCGACGCTGTTGTGCTTCTTGTCGTCGGTGCCGTTCTTGACGGTCTTCTGGATGGTCGGGTAGGTGCTCTTGAGGTCCTGCTCGACGGCGGTGCTGTTCAGCACATTGAGCAGGATGGCATCGGTGCCACGCTTGTCACTGGTATCGGTGGAACCGGCCTTCGGGCTGACGAGGTAGGAACCGTAGGCCAGATCGGTGAACGTCGCCGTGTACTTACCGTCCACGGCAATCTTGGCCGCGCTCTCGGTCTTAATGGTCAGGCCGGTCTGGGTCTTCGCCCAATCGGAGGCCTTCTTGGCGAACGGGACGACCTGGGTCTTCCCGTCCTTGAGGCCGGAGACGTAGTCATAGGCCCTTTGGGCGACGTTGTCGACGGTGGTGTCATCGCCAAGGTTGAACTCAGTCTTGTTCGAGATGAAGAACTGGTTCCACTCGGAGTTCAGCGTGAAGCCGCCGTTGTCGGCGGTTCCGGCGTTGACGGCATCCAGATCGTAGGAGAACATCTGGTAGGCCTTGATTTCCTTGCCGGCGAACTCGGCGTTGGTGCTGCTCACCTTGATGCTGCCGTTGGCTTCCTGAGCGTTGGCGGTGGTGGCGCCGAGGCCGGCGATGCCGAGCATCGTGGCGGCTGCGAGGACGCCCGCCGCTACATTCCTGATTAGTGACTTCATCACTGTTCCTTTCTCTGTACTGCACCGGTCCCGGTCGGGGCCGGTTCGAGTTGGTTACATTGGTTGCCCCGCCGCCGTGCGACGGCGGGAAGTCTGGTTATCGGGTGTGCCGACCGCGTTTGCGGCCGACCGGCAATGCGGTTCCCGCGCCCGCTCCCCCGGCCGCGGCCGGTTCCATGCGGTTGGCGCGCAGGTACCATGCGGTGCCGAGGGCGAGCATGAACACGCCGAGCATGACGAACAGGAGCGTGCCGTTGCCGCCGGTCTCGGGCAGGGGCGAGAAGTTCGTGACGGTGGCCACATACTTGCCGTCCTTGTCCGTTCCGTACTTGACGGACACCGAGTAACCGGCCTCGGCTGGGGTCTTCGTCTCAGCGTTGCCATCCGTGTCGCCGGAGGCGTAGGTCATGTTGAGCTCCTTGACGGTGTACGTGTAGTAGCGCGTCACGTCCTCGCCGTTCGGGCCGGAACCCTTGTCGACGAAGGCGACCGGCAGGCCGGTGAGCTTCGTGCGCCACGTGTCGCTCCACGCGGAGCCGTTCTCCTTGGCGGTCATGGTCACCGTGAACGGGTTGGCCCGCTCCTCGGTGGCGCAGTCGTCCTTGAAGCATTCGAGCTTCCCGGCCTTGACCTGTTCGCCCGCCGCATTCGTGTACGTGGCGGTCACCTCGAGGGCGATGGCGTCGGGGCGTTCCAGCTGGCCGTTGCGCCACACTTTCTGCAGGGTGAGGTCCACGGTCTTGCAGCCGTCCTTGCCGCATGGGTCCTGGCCGTCGTCCGGTTCGGGGGTGAGTCCGCCGTTGTTGTCGGATACGGGCACGTCAAGCATGAGCACTGCCTTGGCTGGGGACTGGTAGGCATCGAGCTTTGTGCTGCTGCCACCAGCCACAGTCACGGCGTCCTTGATGCCGACCCATGTGGCACCAGTGTCGCCGGATGCACCACTGTGCACAGCGCCGCTGTCGTATGTGTTGACCACGTCGAACAGCTTCACTTCCCAGCGATCGAGTCTGGTGTGCAGCGCATCGTCTGCCGTGTTCTTCCGCGAGAAGATCTTGTTGCCGTCCTGTGCGGAGGTGCGGGCCTCACCGGCGTTCGCGGCCGCCTTGCGGTAGATGCGGTAGGTGTTGTATGCCTTGCCGCCGTTGCCGTCATCGACCGGTCCGAGGATGTCGCTCATGGTGTTGAAGTCCCATACGGACTTGAGTTTGGTGTTCGAGAACGGGTCGACCAGTCCGCTGGTGCCGCGGATCGTGTCGGCGTAGACCATGTGGTCGTCCGCCAGCACGCCCTCGTCGTTCAGTCCGGCGAAGCCGCCCGCGTAGCCTGTGGAAAGATCCTTCACGCCGTCGGTGTCCTGAGTCGCTCCGCCACCGAACACGTCATAGCCGCTGGCGATGCCCGTCACGGTGGACTGTTCCACGCGGGTGCGGTTGCCCTTGATGAGTTGGACGGTCAGGTTGCTGCCTGACCCATCCATGTCGATGCCGTTCTTGCTGCAGGGCAGTTTGATGACGCTGTCGCCGATGGTGACGATCGCCACGTCGGTCTGCTGCTGGTTTTCGGCGTCGGCCTTGGACAGGGCGACGCTCACCTTCAGCCCGAACAGGTTCACGTACAGCACATTGCCTTCCGAGAGCACCTTGAGGTCGAATACCTTGCCGAAGATAGCCGGGAACCACTTGCCCAAGTCAATAACGCCGACCTGTTCCACCTTGTCGAGGTATAGGAGCTTGACCAGCGCGTTCACCACTTGCAGGAGCAGTTCCACGAGTACCGAGTTGACCTGCGTATCGACCAGATAGGCGCGGCTGGTTTCGCCGACGAATCCGCCGGCGATCTCGCCGCTGGTGACCTTCTTGAGATTGTCAGACGTGCAGCCCTTTACTCGGGCCAGGTCCGCGTAGCCGACGAATCCGCCCGCGACCTCGCGTCCAGTGGCCTTGTCGGTGGCTTTGCCGTAATCGTCGCCATGGTGTGTGGCGGTGACGGTGTAGCCGTCCGGAATGCCGGTGACATGTGAATCGCCAACGTGCGAGCCCCAGATGTCAAGTACGCCGGCCGTGGCACCGAGCAGATTGAGCGCATCCGTGCCGAGTTGTGCGTTGTCGGCAGCGACCGTGCCGGATTTGCCAAGATGCCCGATGAAGCCGCCCACGTAGTTCACGCCGGTCACACTGTTGAGGTTGGTGACCGTGGACTGCTTGACGGAGCCGTTGATCAGTCCACCGCCGAAGCCGCCGGCCGCACCGGTGTAACGCTTCGAGTCAAGCATGCCCTTTGTGGTGGAGTCGTGGGCGACAATCTGGATGCCGTCGCTCACGCCGTTGACCTGACCGTCGTAGATGAAGGTGCGGAACGCTTCGAGCACACCCACGTTGCCGACCTTGAGCAGTTTGAGCAGAAGGTTGGTGTTCTGGTCCTTGCCAGCTTCGCCGCCACCAACGGAGGCGACGCTGGACACATCGGCAAGGCCGAAGAAGCCGCCCGCGTATTGCCCGCCTTCAACGGCGCGCAACCCGGTGACTGTAAGTGCGGCTGGGTCATTGTTCGGATCCGCTTCACTGCCGGTGCCTTTGGCGGAGTCCTTGTCACCGAGGATCGCGGCCTGCAGCGAGCCGGCGAAACCGCCGGCGTTCAGGGCATACTTGGTTGTGGTATTACCCTTACCGTCTTTGCTCTCATATGCGCCGTTGACCGTGTATCCCCATGCCGGGTCATCCGAGCTCACATGCGCACCGCGAATCGTCGTAACCGTGGCCTGCAATACGCTGACCAGACTTGCCGGGTTCGATACCAGCGAGTCGAGGATTCCTTGTAGGAATCCCTCGGATGCGTTGGTGTCCACATCCGCGACCGCGCCGGCAGTGGCCACGCCGATGAATCCGCCGACGTTGTTGCGTCCTTCCACCTTGCGCAGGTTGGAGACGTTGGCACCGGCAGCGGTGACACCATCAGCAAGCTTCTGGCCGTTCTGGTCGAGATCGCCCCAGATCTGGCCGCCGACCGCGAGACCCACGTAGCCGCCGGCGTTGCCGGTGCCGTGCGTGATGTCTTCGCCGGCGGCCGTGATTTTCATACCCTTGCGGTAGCCGGCCACGCTCGAGGATTTGATGACAGGCACGAATACCTGTGCCACGTCGAGCATCTGACCCAGATCAAGTTTGATGCCTTTGTCTCCGAATAGTTGGATGGAGCCGAACGAGGATGCCGAGCCGGATTCCATCGTGCCCGCGTAGCCGCCTGCCGCGCGTATGGCGGAGACGGTCTTGACATCCATCGACTGGCCGTCGGTGATCGTACCGGTGCGCATCAGGCCGACGTGTCCGCCGGCGACGCCGGAATCATGCAGGTTCGCGCCGGTCCGATACTCCGCACGACCGGCGACGACGTTGAATCCGAAGATGTAGGATTCGAGGAACTTGTCCAGGGAATCCTGGTCGGTAACAGAGACCGCACCATCGCCCGTAGCTACCTCGGTGAATTCCTTGCCATACGCACCGTACTTGCCGATATTATCGACCCAGGTCTTCCACTGGTCATAGCTCATATTGCGCAGCGGACCGGTGACCTTCGTGTGCTCCTCAGTCGGATAGACCACGGACAGCACGCCGGCGAGGTTGCCGGCCTTGATGAGACCGCCGAGCAAGGAGAGCGAACCACCTTCAGCGGTATCGGCCGCTTCCATGAAGCCGGTGTAGCCGCCGGCAATTTCGGCACCGTATACGCTGCGGATACGCGCGGCATAGGCTACGCGTTGCGGCCCGTTGTATTTGCCGTCGGTGTTCTCCTGCTTCCATGCTGCGGTGTTGTTGCCCCAGATATGGCCGCCGCGGTTACGACCTGCATAGCCGCCGGCCATGCCGCGGCGTGTGGTTGTATCCGATGCCGCCTGTGCGCGCACCGCGCCGCCGCACACTGCGGCATCGGTTGAGCTGTTGCGAATCGTCGGCACGAAGTCCTGCACGAGCGAGAGCAGGTTGTCGAGGTTGACGAGCTTCTTGAGCACGCTGCCGTCGCCGAGTACGTTCGCCACGGCTCCCGGCTGCATGGTGCCCACGTAGCCGCCGGCCGATACCTGGCCGATGATGTACACGAACTCGTGCGAGCTGGAGTCCTGGATATGGCCGCCTTCGATGTCTCCGGCGAAGCCGCCGGCCATGCCCAGTGGATCGGGCTTGTTGTTGGCGTTCCTATGGTCTGCGGTGCTGGCCAGCACGGAGTATCCGCCGATGCCGCCGGTCACGTCGGAGTGCTCGATGGTCGAAACGACAATGTTGAGCACATCCAGCACGTCGTTGAGATTGACGTTCTGGCCGAGCAGGCTCAGGCCGCCGCCCACGGCTGCTGCCGAGCCGATATCCATTTTGCCGATATAGCCACCGGCATACCGCGCGGCAGTGACTGCATACGAGCTGTCTTTGCTCAGATAGGTGTCGTCGATTGATCCGGTGGTTTCCAGATTCTTCGGTGCCTTGACATCGGTGTGGCGCAGTTGAGTGACACTGGAATGGGACACCTGCACACCGGAACCGTAGCCGATGTAGCCGCCGGCGGAACCGGATTGCGTATCGGATTGGTCAAGTCGGGTGGCGGAGACGGTGAAGCCGGGATCATCCGGGTCGGAAATCTTGTTACCGCTGGTGGTCTCCACGGTGGTGGCATCGGAATGCACGCCCGCGTAGGAGATGAACGGCACATAGCCCTGCACCACCTGCAGCAGATTGGCGAGATCCACCGTACCGAATTTGCCGAGCAGGCTCAGGCCGCCGTTGCCAGCCGAAGCGAGTGCGCCGGAGACAACCTTGCCGCCGAAACCGCCCGCGTATGCGCCGCCGGTCACATGGTCGAGGTTGACAACAGCCACGGGGTTGGCTTGGACGCGGGACTGCACGTCTGCCAGTGTTGGGTCGTTCTCGAGATCTTTCTTATCGAACTGATTGACTTTGCCGCTTTGGAAATTGCCGGCGTAGCCTCCCGCGATATCACCTTCGACGTAACCACCGTTGACATACGACACAGTGGTATCCGTATAGCTTGGAATCAGATACGGCATGGCACCGAGCAGGTCGTTCACGGACAGCAGTCCGCCCTTGATGAGGTTGTCCAATACGCTGGAATCATCGGCGTTGCTAAGTGCGTCGGCGAGGCCGCCGGTGGTGGAGAAGCCCACGAAGCCACCCGCTATGCCATCGGATGTGCTGGTATCGGCCGTGACCGACTTGAGGTTCGTCACATGGCTTTCGCGGGTCTTGGTGCTGTTGGCCTGGCCGTAGAAGCCGCCCGCAGCGTAATCGGTGGTCTCGTTGTTCTCGTTCTTGCCGGTCGCCTTGACCGTGAATCCGTTGGCGATGCCGTTCACATTCGATGCAGTGACTGCAACCGAAGAATATTGGGCAACCGATAGCAGACCGGATAGCTTGATAAGCCCAAGCACATTAAGGCCGCCGGCGCCAACGGCGTCGCCCGGTCCGGAGAAGCCGATGAAACCGCCGGCTTCTCCCTTGGCCGTGACCGTGGCCAGATTAGTGAGGTTGGTGTTGGTCACGTCACCACCGGTGGCGCATCCGATGGCACCGCCCGCATAGTATGAACCGGCCTTCACTGTCAGGCCGGATGCCGGAGCGGTGACAGACATGTTCTCCACGGTGAACGCGGCAAACTGGTCGAACTTCTTGAGCGTGGCGATATCGCCAATTTTCACCACACTGTTGAGCAACCCAGCTACCGTTGTCGGTTGCAGATTGCCGGCGATGCCACCCGCGTAGGAGCCCGTGGCCGTGACCGATTCAAGGCCTTCTATGGTGGTGGAACGCTGCTGTGGGAAGTCACGATGATTGTTGTACTTCCAGAATGTGAGTTTTTGAAGGCGGTTCTGCGAGGAATCACCGATCACCGTACCCGAACCTTCGCCCACAAGGCCGCCCGCGTAATCACCGCCGGCAGCAACTGTGAGGGAACCCTTCATCTGTGTACCGAGAATCGCAGAAGGATTCACACCGACGATGGATAGCAGTTCTCCTGCACCGTTATCGCTGCCGCTCAGCAATTTAGTCACAGCTTTGGTGAGCTGTTTCAACAGCGATGCATTCGTGGTATCGTCCGTACCGAGTTCCAGGCCCCATCCCACGGAGGCGAATCCGGTGAATCCTCCGGCGTAGGATCTGTCGGCAGTCACGGCGACCGAAGCCGTAATCGAATTATTGACAGCATAGGCATTGGCCATGGCACCGTTGAAGCCGCCGGCGTAGTCTTCGGCCTGCACGGTGATCTTATCGTCACCGTTTACCGTCAGGCGACTGTTTTCGATGAGGCTCTGCGGACGCAGCGCAGACAGCAAGTCGACGCCAAGCGAGTTAATCAGACCGCCCACGTTGCCGTTGCGACCTACTCCGGCAAAACCACCGGCATATTGCTTTGCCCGCACGGTGAAACCATTCGTGCTCGTCACCGAAGAGTTCTCAATGATTGCACCAATCTGCGCACCGACAAAGCCGCCGGCCTGCGGGTTGTCCTTGTTGCCGATCACCACGTTCTTTTTGAACCCGTTCACCGAACTATTCGAGATAACCGGGTTGTAGTAGCCGACCGGAATCAAGGCATTCAGTCCGAGCGTGCCGGACAGCAACCAGTTCACCAAATCGCCCAGCCCGAGGAATGGGATGACACCCAAGATCTTCGAGAGTACATTGGTGAGCGTTCCCACGATGCCGGAGACCGCATCGTATCGGGTTGCGCCCTCAACATATCCCACGAAACCACCGGTCATACGGCTTACGCTGGATACCGAAACATCCGCCACTTCACAATCCGTGACCTTGGCATCGCCGTAAATACGGCCGGCGAACGCACCCGTGGCGAGATTGGAAGGATTGTCTTTGTGCAGGGTGAGCAGACCTTGAAGATTGAGGTCAAGATTTACTTGTCCGAATGTCAGCAGTTTCAACGCCTTAAGCAGAAGATCCAAAAGTCCACCCACTGCCGAAGTGAGTGTGCCGAGCAGTGTCGGCGGAATATATGACTTGCTTGCCTGATTCGTCACAGACACGTCCTGCAGCTTGAGGTTCGACACCACGGCCGTACCGGCGCTGCCCAGACTGGTGTTGTTCATCACGGTCTTGTTCGTGATCGAGGCGAAGAAGCCGATGCCCTGCTGCTTGCTGACGTCCAGCTGCTTGCCCTGTTGATTGACGACCACATGGCTGATGACCGGCCGAGCTGCTGTGGTATGCTCCACGCTTGCGCCATCCGCGCCGACAGCCTTCCACAGGCTAGCCACAGCGTCTGCGCTGTTGGAGACCGCGCCGAGCATGGTGCCGGAGAACATGAGCGGAGTCCACTCAGTACTGGCGGTATCCGCCGCGTTCTTGGACAAATCGATGTCACGGAAGATCAGATAATTCGCATCGGCCGAATATGTCAGACCAGTGTTGGCGGCAGAGTAGTCCGCTTGCGTACCATCAGCACCCACGCCGTAATACCTGGTGCGGGTCTTATCAGCGTCCACTTTCGTATGACATATCGCCAGCGAATTGTCATAGTCGGAGGCATCAGCATTGCGCAAGGTATCCGAATCGGCAAGATCGGCGTCACCGGCGTATTCAGTGGACGACGCGCCATCTACCCAGTGGTAGCCAAAGAGTCCTTGCCCGGTGCAGGTCTGCGTGACCTTGTTGATACGGCCAATAACCTTCTTGCCGGAACCAATCGCACGCAGCTGCTGCTCGTTGCCGATCAGGATGTAGGTCTTGCCGTTGATCTCCTTGGTGACCTGACCTTCAAAGTCACGGCCGCCAAGCGCCGTCGCGGCGACCTGCACATTGGCCTTCGCCGGCGATTGATCCGCCTCAGTCGAAGAATCGTTCTTGGCACCTTGAGAAGAAGTATCAGTCGGAGCCTGCGTTTGGGTTCCGTCATTAGCGGAATCGCCAGCAGCAGCCCCTGCTGCGGCATCCGCCTTGTTGCCTGCCTCACCATTTGAGGATTCGGAAGAACCACCGGTAGTGGAAGATGAAGAAGATGAATCTTGCTGGACTTCCTGATTCGTTTCAGAAGGTGCTGGCGCACCGTTTGATGTATTGGCCTCTTCTGACGTCTTATCGTCAACATTGACATTGCGAGCAGAAGGAGCAGCTACGACAGTATTATCCCCCCCCCCAAGAATTACG
>OHDS01000149.1_pt1 | contig 45552 bp, 29 predicted proteins | sample 1567031 | NCBI WGS metagenome assembly OHDS01 (sample SAMEA3879503, study PRJEB24766) | human gut metagenome | biome: human-associated habitat; feature: feces | place: USA | collected 1985/1987
TGATGGACAGCGGTGAATGGGCTTCTATCGGTAAGAACTGGATCAAACAGCTTCTTGCTCTTTCTTTCCAGGGCTTCTTTATCGTGGTGGCACTCGGTATTTTCAAGACGCTGTTCAGCAATGCGATCGTTGCCCTGAATGCAAGTACAGACGGCGTGATCCTGCAAATGGGACTGCTTCTTGGCTATACTGCGGCACTTATCTTCACGATTCTCCGTACAGGAGCTATCAGCAAATCAGTCTTTAACGCACGATAAAACAAGATCGGAGGTCAAAAATGGCACATTACGTTCCTATCCCGAAGGACTTGAACGACATCAAGGAAAAGTTCATCATGGGATTTACAAAACGTCAGGTGATCTGCTTCGGCATCGGTCTTGTTTTGGGTGCGCCCGTGTATTTTCTGACAAGAGCGTCTATCGGAATGTCGGGAGCGATCTTCGCAATGGGGGCGGTCGCCGCCCCTGCGATCCTCTGCGGCATTTACAAGAAAAACGGCGTGTTCTTGGAGAAACAGGTGAAGTTCATGCGTGAATACTTCACAAGACCACGAAAGCGGTATTACCGCACAACCAACGTATTCATGTGCATTGAACGGCACATCGAATACAACAGAATCAAGAAGAAGCTGGCAGATGCCGAAAGAAAAGGCTAACAGCTTTACCTATACATAATAGTATAACTTTCGGTATCTCCGCTTTTGCATATAACGGAGGTTTCCAATGGGCTTTAGAAAGAAAAATGCCAAAAGAAGTGATAACCGCAGTTCTGCTAAGGTTATCATGGGCAAGCCTGCCTCTAAACTGACAAAAGAGGAAAAAAAGATTTTATCCGCACGAATGGCGGAGATCAGGAGTGAAAACGGCGGTAAATCGACTGTGCAGAACACCATTCCGTACCTGTGTATGTATCAGGACGGCGTGTGTCAGGTGTCGGAGAATTTCTTTTCTCTGACGGTGCAGTTTTACGATGCCAACTACTCTATCGCTGAATTTGAGGAGCAGAACAACATTTTCAGCAAATACTGTGACATTATCAATCTTTTCGATAACACGATCAAATTCCAGCTTACCTTTGAAAATCAGAACCGTTCAAAGGCAAAGCTCGTCAAGACGGTTCAGATACCCGAACAGGACGATGATTTCAACGCTATCCGCAAGGAATACAGCGAAATGCTCACTGATAAGCTGCTCAAAGGCAGTAACGGTCAGTCAGCTCGTAAGTTCCTGACATTCGGTATCGAAAGCACCAGCTATAAGGCAGCAAGGGCAAAGCTGATGAGTATCAAGAATGACGTAATCAAGGGCTTCAAAGCCTTTGGCGTTGATGCTGAGGTACTGGACGGCAGGCAGAGACTTGAAGCGCTGTATTATGCCCTGAACCCTTACAGAAATTCCCCATTCATTTTCGATTGGGACTCTATGCTGAGGGCAGGAATGGACACAAAAGATTTTATCTGTCCGCCCTCGCTGAAATTCAATAAGTCCGATTTTGAGATCGGCAATGCCTACGGCGCAGTATGGGGTATGAATATCCTCGCCGGAGAGCTGCCCGATGAAATTCTCAAGGACTTCCTTGAAATGCAGAACCTTTTCTGCGTGAACATTCATGTTGAACCGCTGGATCAGATAGACGCCCTCAAATTCGTCAAGAAAAAGCTCACTAACGTTGAGCAGATGAAGATCGACGAGCAGAAAAAGGCATCGCAGTCCGGCTATGATCCCGATATTCTGCCTCCTGCGATCAAGATGTATATCGAGGACATTGAAAAGCTCCTCGGTGACCTGAACAGCAAAAACGAGCGACTGTTTCATATCAGCATTTCGCTCAGGGCATACGCAAAATCGAAGAAAGAGCTGAAACTTCTTTCTGAGATGCTGAAAAGAACGTGCCAGAAGAACAACTGCACGATGTTCCCTTATGACTATCGGCAGGAGCAGACGCTTGTATCCACACTGCCTATCGGGTATAACGAGATTCCTGTGCGGAGAGAAATGCACACTTCGGGCATAGCGATTTTCGTGCCGTTTACCACCAAAGAGCTGTTTCAGGACGGACAGGCTACCTACTACGGTATCAATACGCTGTCGGGCAACATGATAAGAGCAAATCGCTCCCGATTAAAGAACCCGAACGGGCTTATCCTCGGTACGCCGGGTGCCGGCAAGAGCTTCAGTGTCAAGCGTGAAATCCTCGACTGTTTCCTTACTACGCTCGATGATATTATCATCTGCGATCCCGAAGGTGAATATTTTCCGCTTGTATCGGCACTCCACGGACAGCTTATCCGTATCGCCAGCAATTCCGAACAGCACATCAACCCGATGGACATTACCATTGATGAGTATATGTTCACCAATCCGATGGAAGTCATTGCAAACAAGAGTGATTTTCTTATCAGCTTGTGCGAGATCATTGTCGGCGGTCGCTACGGACTTTCCGCTGAGGAACGTTCGGTCATTGATAAGTGCGTTCAGCGTATCTACAAGCATTTTATCGAAAACGAACCGACTGAGGACAAGATGCCGCTTCTCTCCGACTTACAGCGAGAGCTTCATGAGGAGGGTGAAGTCGCTCTGCGTGTGGCGAACAGCCTTGAAATGTTTGTAAATGGTTCTCAGAACCTTTTCAATCACCGCACAAACATTGATATGAGCAATCGTATCATCTGCTTTGATATTAAGGAACTTGGCAACCAGCTCAAAAAGGTCGGTATGCTGATCGTTCAGGATACGGTTTGGAACAGAGTTTCCGCTAACCGTGAGAAAAAGAAGATCACCCGCTACTACATCGATGAATTCCACTTGCTTCTGAAAGAGGAGCAGACTGCGAAATATTCCGCTGAGATATGGAAGCGTTTCCGTAAATGGGGCGGAGTTCCGACAGGTATCACGCAGAATGTCAAGGACTTGCTTTCTTCTCAGGAGGTCGAGAATATCTTTGATAACTCGGACTTCGTGTATATGCTCAATCAGGCAGCCGGTGACAGGGACATTCTTGCCGAGAAACTGCACATTTCCAAAGAGCAGATGAAGTATGTCACGAACAGCGGTCCGGGCGAAGGACTTATCCGTTATGATAAGGTGTTACTGCCGTTTACGGATAAATTTCCGCAGGATACGCAGATGTATCGCCTTATGACAACCCGTCCCGCTGACCTTGCATAAACTGCGCAGAATGGAGGATTTATGAGCTTACAACGAAAAGAAAATAACCTCCGCAGAGCGCAGGCGCGTTTCGATAAAGTCAGCAGACGGTCGAAGCAGTTTCAGATAGACTTCCGCCGTGAACAGAACAGCAGAGGTCGCTTTCATACCCGTGCCCATATCCTTCGTGGTGAGAAAACGCACCACGGCGGCAGGGGTATCATTCACAAGTTTGCAAATGCAAAATACCGTATTACGGGTGATGCTCCCTCGGTCACAAGGACGATCAAATCATGGCAGCCTAAGACCTTTAAGGGCAAGCTGTTCAAGGCGAATGCCCGTGCGGTCAATTTTGCAGTACATGATGTAGCGCAGACGGCGGTAGATACGGCTCTTGCGACAGAAACGGTAGGGCTGAAAGTATCGGATACTGCCCAGCGTGAAGTCCGCAGCAAACTCAAACAGAAATATACCCGTGAAGCGGTTGACGATTATCACCGTGGAGTATTTCTCATGGGACGGACGGCGACTGATGCTGTCAAGGGCGTTCACAGTCACCTGAAAACCAAGAAGCAGTACAAGCTCGAAAAGGCAAAGTTACAGCTCAAAAAGGCGGATAACAAGCTGTATCGGGCAAAAACGAACCGTCCGAAGCTCTGTGCCAATTCCGCCGATCTGCGGAAAGCGAAAGCGGAGTATCGGGCAAAGGTAAAGCCTGCACACGGAAATAAGCTCCGCAAGGCAATGAACAAGCGCCGGCTGCAAGCCTACAAGCAAACAAAGCGCGAGCTGAAATTTGAGAAAAAACAGCTCGTGACGGAAAACAAATTCCGTGTCAAGGAATACCGCAATCAGAAGAAGATCGCAAAGCTCAGTAAGCCGGGACTGCTGATATTGAAGCCAGCCACATACAGCGCAGGACGAATGAAGGCATCGGCTTGGCAAAAGGCGGTCAACGTAGATCAGGACAACGATTTTGTTCATGCTATCGACTCCGCAAAACGGCGTATCGCTGAACCTGTTGCTCAGAAAGTGAGCAAGCCCCAGCGATTGCATAAGAAGGAGAAACAGCGTGATCTCCTGAGCGATAAAAAGAGCAAATCCGACAAGAAGCTGAACCGTCAGGAAAGCAAGCTGAAAGAGAAACATGACAGCTACAAGAAGCGGAAGAAGAAGCCCAAACCGAAGTCAAAGAAAAAGGGCGTAAAGGACACGATCTCGGCGACTCTGAAAGCGGCTTGGAAATTCGTGAAGAATGTCTACGAGGCTGAGGTCAAGAAGTTTTTTCTTACTATGGCGATACCTGTCATTGTGATATTGCTTGTATTTGCGATATTGACGATGATATTCTCAGCTACTTCCTCCAACAGCGGTTTTACGCTCGGCACATATGCAGCGCAGGATTATGACCTGAGTGAAGCTGAGAAATATTACACGGAGCTTGCCTATAACCTCAACCAGAAAATACGAAAGGTCGGCAGTTCTACGGATTGGCAAAGCGGACTTGCGGCATTCGGTGCGAATACCGGCGACTTGGAAGATACCCCTGATGAATGGGTATGGGGACAATCCTCGGTTTATGACTGGACTCCGCAGTATGATTTTGACTGCTACAAGCTGTGGTCATTCCTCTGTGCTTATTACTACGATTTCGATGCTGATAACGATGATATTTACTATTGGGAGTTCGACGGCGATACAGAAGATCTGCTTGAAGAAATCTTCGATGATGAATATGAGTTTGTGTATTGGTATGACAATCAATCCCGTTGGGAGGAACTTGACGATTATGTCTATTTCGGCGGCGGAAGCAGTACGGACGGCAGTTATTACTACTGCGAACAGTCCGCAAGCAAAAGCAACGGTTCATGGACATACAAGTTCAAGCCAACTTCCTACACTTCAGAGCTTGGACAGTATCTTGACGGTGATGGTTACTGCTACCTGAACGGCAATTACCGGGTGCTGAATGCCAATAAGAGCTATGCTCTGACAGGCTATTATGTGCTTGATAACCGTTATTTTGCAGACGGCGCACATACGGTATCGCCGTTCTACTGGATAGACGGTGACGGAAACTTCTTCTTCCGCAATCATGACGGAAACAATCAATACCGCTCGTTCTACGGTTGGACAGATGATGATGCGTGGTTCATGATTACCGAAGCTGATGCAAGAGCTTGGCTCGGTGACGATGATTGCTCCGCACTGTACGGATATGTACAGAAGCAATACTGGAAAACAGAATGCAAACTCTACTACAACGTGAAGCAGAACAAGACCTTTGACGAGGTCATAGCTGAAAAGCTCGGCAGTATGTCGCATTCCGATGAACGCTTGCAGTATTACAGCCTGCTTGTGGGCACGGACGGCTCCGGCACGATGTACGGCAATCATCAGACACTTCACAATCTTCTTCCGGGGCCTACTGTCCGTAACTACTCGCTAAAGCGTGAGTTCGGGTACGAAATGACTGGTTGGAATGAAGATAGTGACGGACTGTATCAGGGTATCAAGGTCTATTGCAGCAACGGCGATACGCTGAAAGCTCCATTCAAATGTAAGATCACCGATGTCGATACCGGTGAGAACAAGATCACTGTCCGCAAGGACGATGTGGAGTATTGGTATGACGGTACGGGAGGAACGAAGCGTGATACCGAGGTCACTATCGCAAACGCCGTGCTGTTAAGCGGCTTTTCCGAGGGCGATACGGTCAATGACGGACAGGACTTCGCAAAAACAACGGCAGGAAATGTCAATTTCCACGTTTACATAGATACTGACGGCTACGGTTGGGACTATATTGATCCTCGCCTTGTGCTGTACTAAAGGAGGAGCTATGGAGCGAATAGACAAAAAAATAGCTGAAAATCACCAGCGTCAGGACTTCCTGCGAAAGCGTATGCAATCCGACAAAGAGGAACTTGCAAAACTGGAGTCCGAAGCAAGGGTGCTTGAACACTCTCAGCTTGCTGTGGTCTTTAGCTGTGAGATCAAGGACGTAAACACGCTCGTTACAAAAGAGCATGATACGCTTATGCGACTGCGTTCACAGGGTATCACGGACGATATGCTTGAAGCTCTTGCAAAAGGCGAAATTACGATAAATACAAATTCCGAGGAGGAAACAAATGAAAGCAAGATTTTTTAGCGCTATGCTTGCAGCATTTATGCTCGCAACAGCAAGCGTCGGCGGTGTGACCGCTTCAGCTGCGGAAAAGACGGTTGCCGAGGAAGGAACAGCCGAGACTACTGCTGTCGATGATGATAGCTCTGTGGAGACTACGGAAACAACGACTTCTGAGCCTGCGGACGATAGCTCTGTTACAACGGTAACTGCCGATGATATGGAGAAGTTCCGTGAGGTCATGAGCGACCTTGCCGAGGCAGGGACAACGGAGGTCAATACCGACTATGACGGCGATCCCTATTATGATACGGACGGCAACGCTACCCTTATCAAGTCGGAACAGATCATTTACAATACGGAAGAAATGCAGTTCATCGCTGTGACAACGAAGGATGGTCATGTGTTCTATGTGCTTATCAACTATTCTGCGAAAAATGCCGAAGACCAGGTATTTTTCCTGAACAAAGTGGACGACTATGACCTCTACGCCCTTCTTTATGCAGGCGATGATGAGGATAGCAAGATCACCCCCGAACAGGCACATCAGGCCGCTGAAAAAGCAAACGGCAGAGTGACCGGAAGTGCAACTGACGGCGAGACTGCTGAAACTGCCGAGGACGGCGAAGATACATCTGAACCGGCAGCTCAGGCAAAGCCTGTCCCCATGAGCAAGAACAGTATGATGCTCGTTTTCGGCGCACTCGCTTTGATCGGTGTCGGCGGTGCAGGCTTCTTCATGATGAAGAAAAAGAACGGCGGTAATAAGACTGCGGCTAAGTTCGAGCCTGAGTTTGACGATGAAACCGAGATTGCCGAAGAAGATGAGGACGAGATGAATTTCTACGATCATCAGGACGATGAAGAATAAGAAAGAGAGGACAAAAGAATGAGAATGATGAATAAGATCGGTATCGGTATTATGGCTGCGGTAGGTACTGCCGCAGCGGTGGGCGCAGGTTCAAAGATCGTTGATAATCACAGACGCAAGTGGTTCGATAACGGCTATAAGTCCGGTCACTTTGCAGGCTTCATTGACGGTGCAAAGTCAATGGTCAGCATTGCTGAGGAGACTGCAACCCTCGCTCAGAAGGTCAATCAGAACAGCACGGTTATCCGTGAGAAGTATGAAAAGCTCTGCGAGGAGTTTGAGGAGCTTCAGGAGAACTACGACGATCTTTGTGAGGATTACTACAACGACTGACCGACTTTGAACCCAATGGATTCAAAGTTCCCGACAACAGAACAACGTGAGACAATGAGAAAAGAGAGAGAATTTGTCTAATGAAAGTTTTAAGCCTATTTGACGGCATTTCCTGCGGTATGCTTGCTCTGCTGAGGGCAGGCATACCCGTGGAGTGCTATGATGCCTTTGAGATTGACAAATATGCCGTCACGGTCTCAAAACGTAATTTCCCCGTAATCGTTCATCACGGGAATGTATATGACGGCGACTTTACGAAGTTCAAGGGCTATGATCTGCTTCTTGGCGGTTCGCCCTGTACCTATTGGTCTATCGCCAAAAAGGACAGAGAAGTTGACTGCAACGGCGAGGGATTCAGGCTCTTTAAGGAATATGTGAGGGCCCTCCATGAAAGTGGGTGTAGATACTTCTTATATGAGAACAACTACTCCGTTCACCAGAACATCAAGGACGAGATCAGCAAGGCTCTCGGCGTAGAGCCTATTATGATAAACTCCGCGCTTGTTTCGGCGCAGAACCGCAAACGCTGTTACTGGACGAATATCCCGTTTATTTCTTTTCCCGAAGATAAGGGCATTTTGCTGAAAGATGTGCTTGAAAGCGGTCTGCCGTGGCAGGACAAGTCCTACTGTATGACTTCCTCCTATAACGGTGCGGTGCTGTATAACACTCTGGAACGCAAGCAGCGGACTATGGTTGCAGAGCCTATCCCGATCAATACATATCAGGATACGGACAAGTCCCGTACTGTCATGGCAGGCTATCACAAGTACGGTGAAGCAACAATTATAAAAAATTCGGGCTTCAACGGCGGTACAACAGCAGTCGCTATGCCGATGGGTGCCGCCCAGCGCGGACGGTATGTTGACGGTAAAAATACCGAACAGCATATTGAAGTGCGTGAGGACGGAAAATCCAACTGCCTGACAACGGTTCAGAAAGATTCGCTGATCTGCACTCCCGTCCGTGTCGGACATTACGGCAAGGGCGGACAGGGACAGCGTATTTATTCCGTGCGCGGAAAATCGGTCACACTCTCCGCAAACGGCGGTGGTCAGGGTGCAAAGACAGGTCTGTATAAGATTGATCTCCCTGACGGTGACTATATTATCCGCAAGCTAACACCCATAGAAGCAGAGCGTTTGCAGACGCTTCCCGACAACTACACCGCAGGCATATCCAACACGCAGCGTTACAAATGTATCGGCAACGGCTGGACGGTCGATGTGATCGCCCACATTTTGGGAGGACTTCGTGATGAATGAAGAACTCCTGAAAACCTGTACCGACAACAATAATTACACTATCTATACAGCCTTTTGCAAGGCACAGCGTATTTTGATGCGGTCTTATACTCCTGTTTGCAGTATCAGCGGCGGTTCGGACAGCGATATTGTGCTTGACATGATCCACAAGGTCGATGAGGACGGCAAGGTCAAGTATTTTTGGATAGATACCGGGCTTGAATACTCCGCAACAAAGGAGCATCTCGATTTCCTTGAACAAAAATACGGTATCGAGATTATCCGCTTGAAGCCCGATAAGCCTATTCCGACCTGTGTGCGTGAGTATGGTGTTCCTTTCCTGTCGAAATATGTCTCGGAACAGATGATGCGTTTGCAGAAACACAATTTTCAGTGGGAAGATGAACCGCTTGAAGTGCTGTTGCAGAAATATCCTCAGTGCAAGACTGCTCTGCAATGGTGGTGCGGAGAGCGATATTCCGACAAGGACGGCTATCAGAAAATCAGCAGATTCAGCATAGAACGCAACCGCTATCTGAAACAGTTTATCATGGCGAATCAGCCGGATTTCCCCATCTCCAACAAGTGCTGTGAGTTTTCAAAAAAGAAACCGGCAAAGCGTATTGTCAAGGAGCTTGAAGCTGACCTTGATATTACGGGTATCCGACAGTCCGAGGGCGGTATCCGTTCGGCGGCTTTCAAGACTTGTTTTTCCGAGTGCAAGTCAAAGGGGTGCAATACATTCCGCCCGGTCTTTTGGTATACAGACGGCGATAAGCGTGACTATGAAGAAATGTTCGGCGTTACGCACTCTCGGTGCTATACCGAATACGGACTGAGGAGAACAGGCTGTGTAGGCTGTCCGTTCAGCAAACATATCAATGAGGAGCTTGCGATCATTGAGCAGAATGAGCCGATGTTGTATAAGGCGGCGGTCAATATCTTCGGTAAATCCTATGAATATACAGCGAAATACCGTGCTTTCGTCAAGGAGATGAAAGCAAAGGAGAAAGAGGAAAAGAAACGTGATAGACTACTCAGCCTTAACGGAACATCTGCCTGTGATACTGGCGGTGACAGCGATACTCGGTCTGCTGTTCGGAGTGCCGTATCTTCTGACGAAAACGCTCCTGAGATCGGAAAAGGAGCGTGATGAAGATGTTTGATCCTGAATTTCAGCGGAAAGCACTGAGCCTTGTTATGGGCTTCATCATGGAGTTTTCGGGTACACTGGCAGAACTGGAACCGGTCGAGCTGACAGCGGATAACCTGAATGTATCGACTATTTCCGTATCATGCCTGAAAGTCACTTGGGACTCCGAGCCTGACCGTGACTATTATGTGAGCTGCACGGCTCATGATGATAATTACGCCTATGCTGATAATATGTACTTTGAGTTCAAATCAAATGACCTCTGTTACATAACAGGTCTGCGTGAGGGTACTGAGTACACGGTGACGGTCGAGCCTGTTCTTTCTGAGGAAGAACAGGACGGATACACTGTAAAAACTTCAAGTGCTGACGGCAAGACGGAAACGGTTGAAGTGATCTATGAGTTTCCCGATGAAGAAGGCTGGGATTCGTGCTATTGTGGCGAGCGAAAATCAGGCTTAACACGGAGTCCTTCGTGGGACGCTATTCAAGGCAGTACCGTAGACACTATTACCAGAACGGGTATCATGCGTGATGAGTATGGCGATTACTGCTGTGCTATGGGCGTATGGTACGGATACTGCGGAGACAGATTTCTCGTCACCAACGAAACAGGACAGCAGTTTACCGTCAAGATTTGCGACAGCAAAGGCTATGCTGATGACGGCGAGGGACGCTATCATTGGTTCGGCGGTGAGGGCAACGGCAAGTGTATCATAGAATTCATTTATGATGATAATTCACTTCCACCCTGCGTAGCTTTCAGCGGCAGTTGGGGCTACTATAACTGGAACGGGCTTGACCTGAGTTCCAATATCACAAGTATCAAGAAAATCAACTACGGTAAACCCGTAGAATACTAAAATCATGGAGGAACATTTATTATGAACGCAAAGAAGATCATCAAGGGTATCGTGAAGCTCGGTGTTGTGGGCGGTATCGCCTTCGCTGCATATAAGCTCGGTGAGTGCAATGGCGAGGTAAATGAACGTATGCGTGAGAAGTATGGCGACGAGGACGATGACGGCATCGGCTCCGACGATGATGAGGACGATTACAGGTTCTACGATAATATGGACGAGCCTGATGACTGGTGTCTTGCGCCGGCAAGTGGAGCCGTGACTCCTTATGATATTGGTCAAGAGTATACTATCAGCGAAGAAGTTCCTGCTGAAAAGTGCGAAGTTCCTGACGAACCTCATGAAAAAGAGAAGCCTTTGCCGCAGAAGGAAAACAAAGAGTGTGTCAAGAAAGAAGTCGTACCGCCTCCTGTCAGGAAGTACGCTCCTTTGAGCAGTATTAAAATTCGTGGCATTTCCCGTTATGAAATCGAAACGCTGCTGATTTGGATGCTCCGCCACGGAGCGTTTTATAAGACCGATCTGATCTATGTGATTGATGCTGGCTCAACGAAAATTGACCAAATTTGTGATGCGTTTCTCAAAGCAGGGTATATCCGCAAAGAAGAAAAAAGCCGAAAGACATACTGCAATCTCACAAAAGAAGATTTTTACTGGCTGTTGTTAGAAGAATAAAAGCACACTCCCCATGATGGGAAATGTGCTTGGTAGGTTGGATACGATACTCCTAATTATTCTCCTAACAAATTCTTTCTCCTAAAAGCACGGCGTTTTTAGGAGAACCGAACTCTTTAGGAGGAAACTTTAGCATAAAAGCTGTTCTTTCCGGTTCCGTGACGTTCAATGTATTGCTCATCGACGAGCTTTCTGAGAGCAGCTTCAACCGACTTTTCACTGATACTTGGGCAGATATTCGCAATTTCTTTCTTGGTGAACTTTCCGACTTTTGTGTCTACCGCTGCTTTAACGATGTCATAGGCTTTGCTTTTAACAGCAACGCTTTTCGGCTTGCCGCCTTTGATCTCAATGGCGGTAGATTCGCCTATTATCTGCACCCGTTCCTCAAATTCACGATAGCAGGCAAGAACAACGCCCAGCATATATTTGATGAATGGCGTAGGATCGTCAGTTTCCTCATGCCAGCCCTTTGATGCTTCTTCCAGAGCGTCATAATATGCACCTTTTGTTTTTTCGATATGCTTCTCGATACTGATATACTTTCCGACTTCATAGCCGTTTCGGTACAAAAGCAGTAATGTCAGAAGTCGGCTCATTCTGCCGTTTCCGTCATTGAACGGGTGGATACAGAGAAAATCATGGATAAAAACAGGAATAAGGAGAAGCGGATCAATCTTCTCGGATTGGGTAGCCTGTTTATAATTCTCGCATATCGCTTCAATACAAGGTGCAGTTTCATAGGGCGGAACAGGTGTGAAGCGGATAAATTCAGAACCGTCGGGGCGAGTCTCCTTCAGATAATTCTGCGTGATCTTATAAGTACCGCCTAAGCCTGATTCGGAGTATTTAGTCAGGTCACGGTGAAGCTGAAGAATGATGTTGCTTGTGATGGAAATATAATCGTGGCTTTCGTGAATGGTATTCAGAACATCACGGTATCCTGCGATCTCCTTTTCATCACGGTTCTTCGGTGTGGTTTTCTCCTTGACAATCTGACCGATACGGGTGCTTGTTGTTATGATACCCTCGATACGGTTAGATGATTCCACGGACTGAACCTTTGCAACTTCGGTAAGTTTTTCTAATTCAACGGGCTTCTGACGGGAAAAAAGCTCTTGTCTGCCCTTGTGTTCATGTATCTGGGTGAGATAGCGGAGTATTTCGTTATCCCACAAGCAATTTTCAAATTTTGAATAATCGAATTTTCGCATTGTTTTTCTCCTACTACTAAATTTTTGTTCTCCTATATTATACTCCTATTTAGGAGAAATGTCAACAATTTAGGAACAAAAATAGGAGAAAATATTTGGTAAATCAATTCTGTTTCCCAAAATCGAAAAAATCAAGAATTTGGAAAATAGAAATCGAAAGGAATGAAAATAATGTCAATTTTGATCGTGGGCGAAAAGCCCTCCGTTTCCCGTGCAATCAGTTCCGTGGTCGGTGCGGACAAGGTTCAGAAAGGCTACACCGAGGGAAACGGCTATATCGTGTCATGGTGTGTCGGTCACTTGGTCGGACTGAAATATCCGAATGGCTACGGCAACGGCTGGGAACAGAAGTGGAGCTTTTCGCAGCTACCGATGATTCCCGAAAAGTGGCTGTTTAAGGTCACTGACAGCACAAAGGCTCAATACAATATCATCAAAGACCTGATGAACAGGGGTGATGTGACGGAGATCATCTGTGCTACCGATGCTGACCGTGAGGGCGAATGTATCTTCCGCTATGTCTATAATATGGCTCGGTGCCGCAAGCCTGTGAAGCGTTTATGGGTATCCTCTCTTGAGGAGTCGGCTATCCGCAAGGCGCTCACCAATATGAAGCCTATGTCCGCTTATGACTGCCTGTTCGATGCAGGCTATGCCAGGGCGAAAGCAGACTGGCTTGTGGGCATGAACGGCTCTCGGCTGTTCTCCGTCCGTTACGGCGGTAAGCTGAATATCGGCAGAGTGCAAACTCCCACGCTTGCGATGATCGTTCAGCGTGACCATGATGTTGAGCATTTCGTCAAGCAGAAGTATTTTACCGCTGACCTTAACTGCGGTGATTTCATTCTTTCTTCTGCAAGAATTGATGATGAAGCTAACGCTGATACGCTTGTATCTGCCTGTGATAGCAAAACGGTCACGATCTGCTCGGTAAAGCGTGAAGTAAAGACCGAAAAAGCTCCGAAGCTCTATGATCTGACCACACTTCAAAGAGAAGCAAACAAGGCTTACGGGTATACAGCGCAGCAGACGCTTGACTATACGCAGTCGCTTTATGAGGGTAAGCTCGTCACATATCCCCGTACCGACAGCCAGTATCTCAGCGATGATATGGCGCAGACGGCTTTTGATGTGCTATGGCTCTGCGATAATATCTTCGGATTTGCTATATCCCATACTCCCGATATTTCTAAGGTTATCAATAACAGCAAAGTTTCAGGGCATCACGCTATTATCCCCACAAGCAAAATTGCTTCAACAGATACCTCCTCCCTACCGACAGGGGAGAAAAATATTCTCACCCTTATTGCTACAAAGCTGATCTGTGCAACGGCTCCGGCTCACAAGTATGAAGCTGTGAAGCTGACAGGTATCTGCAATGGTGCGGAGTTCACGGCAAACGGCAGGACTGTCCTTGATATTGGTTGGAAAGCCTACGCCAAGCAGTCCGACAAGAAGAATGATGAAAAGGCTCTGCCTGCGGTATCCGAGGGACAGAACTTTACCGCAAAGGCAAGCAAGGGCGAACACTTCACAAGTCCGCCGAAGCCCTACACTGAAGATACGCTGTTATCCGCTATGGAACGTGCAGGCAACGAGGACTATGCCGAGGACACGGAGAAAAAGGGACTCGGTACTCCTGCGACAAGAGCTGCCACTATTGAAGCACTTGTCAAGAACGGCTATGTAGAGCGTGACGGCAAAAAGCTCCGTTCTACGGATAAAGGCAGAGAGCTTATTACTGTTGTTCCCGATGAAGTGAAGTCGGCAAAGCTGACGGCGGAATGGGAGTCGAAGTTACAGCAGATCGAACACGGCAGCCTGCCCGAATCGGTCTTTATGTCCGGCATTCAGCAGTTTGTGGCTGAAATGTGCAGGAAATACGGCTCGGCGGATAAGTCTGTTACACTTTCGGACAGCCATGAGCCTGCCGGAAGATGCCCGAAATGCGGTGCTGAGGTAATCAGGGGCAAGTTCGGCTATTACTGCAAGGGCAAATGCGGTATGAATATCGCTAAGGTGTATGGCGTGGAGCTTTCCGATGCGCAGGTCAAGACACTTCTTGGCGGCAAGTCCACAAGCTACATTTCTAAGGGCAAAAAGACTATCGTCCGCCCTGAGATCGTGGAGAATCCGTACAATGGCAAAATGTACTATCAGTGGAAAACGGAGAGAGGTAAATAAAAACAGCAAGGTTGCCCTTGCTGTAAGTAGATAATTTTGTGAAATCGTTGGTCTAATGTTTTTATTTTTGCTCTACTAAAAAACTGATTTTATAAATTGTGCTGTTACACTGACATTAAGTAGTTGCCTCAACATTATATTCTTCGCACAGTGCAACTATCTTTTCAGGTTTTGATGACATAAGCTTAATTTTTCTGAGATTTGGAAAACATTTAAGTTCATCGGGAGATATTTCGTCGAGATCAAATCTTCCGTCCTCACCGTCCCACAAAGGAGCAATATTCCCATAAATCTCGTTGCCACCGTCCATGGTTATATCTGTAAGTTCTTTTGCAAGTCTTTGCGGAACAGGCAAGTTCTTAAAAAAGTCAACTGCAGCTTTTATGTTCTTTTCAGTCTCAGTATTTGCTTTGCTTTTCTTGAACTTCAAATAATCATATATATCAAAATACGGTTTAAGAATCTCCATATTATACATTAGTTCCTGTATTACTGCAAGTTTGAAATTGAGATTAGTAAAGGTCACACATTCCTCTTGAGGGGCAGATATATTGTAGTTTTCAGTCGATTTTGGTCTTTCAGGTGCAAATGTGAGATACAGTGTTTTTGAAAAACGACCGTCTGTGTAATTGGATTCATCATCATTTCCACGTATGATAGCCTTAATATGAGCAAATCTATATTCGCCGTCTTTGCAGAAAAAATACTGGGATGATCCATCAGATTTTTTTAGACTGTCCCATTCTCTGCCGAAAAATGTGATGTTTCCATTAAAACGCTCTGCTGGTATCTCTGCTTCATTCATTAGTTCTGTGTCGTCGATAAAAAAAGTCACATAAGATATCAGATGCTCTTTGTCAATAAAAGCTTTTCTGCGTTTAAGATACCTCTCGTCGACATCGCAAAAAGTTATGCCCAACTTGTCGAAAATATAATAGTTGGCTCTATCATTTTTCGGAACGATCCTTGCTTCTCCAAGTATGTCCTGTAAATCGCTGAAAGAAGCCGGAAACGCCAAGACCTTACTATCAATAATAATCTCTGTATCTCTGACATCAATATTCATATTCTGTTTACCTTCTTCCAAATCTTTAATTATACAGTAGCAAATAACCGATATTTAAGAATTATCGGGCTGTAATCCCGACAACTTCTTCTTACATTATAACAAACTACCGCCGAAAAGTCAATTATTTGGCTTAAAGCAGAAAGGATGTAACTATTCAGTCCTGTTGTTAAAATAAGAAATAAAACAAGATGTCGTCTTCATATTTGATTATTATTGCTCTGAACAATCTTATATTGCTGCAATGCAAGTCGGAGCATAAGCAATTCTGTTTTGTTTCAAAGCGCATTTGCATATTTATTGCATGATTAAACAACAGGACTGAATAGATACGAAAGGATAATCTTTATGAACAATAACCAGCTTGCGGAAGTCGCAAAAATCCTCGGTGTCTCCGAGGACAGCATTACCGCTATGGACGATGAGATCAAAAACAGCATGACTGCGGTTTTTGAACAGGTCGCCGTTAAGAACGACGAAGACAAAAAGGCTATATTTGAAGCCCTCGATAACCTGTGGCAGAAAGGTTCTATCTACATTGAGCTTGCAGAGGTCGCCAAGTCCACGGGCATCACACTTGCAACACTCCGCAGCCTTGACTATGAGACACAGCAGACTATCGTCTATGAGTTCATGATGGACAGCTCACAGACAGCCCGTTTCTACGACCTTGTGAACAAGGCTCTTGCGGTCGCTGACTTAGACAAGGTTGCAAAGCTGATCGGCACTCCCGTTCGTGAGCTGAGGTCGCTCCCTCACCGCATTCAAGAGAATATCTGTGGTGCATACGCTATGGAGTACGATCCCGACAGCACCAATACCGAGCTGATCGACAACATCAGGGAGATGATCTCCACATGACAGAGTTTCCGTATATCAGCGGTGTCGATGTAGGCACTATAAGCAACAAGGAGTTTGCAAGATTTGAGACTACTAAAGCATCTGACATTGTTATTGCCCTCGATAAAAGCGGTATTCCTTTTTCAGCACGATTCGGTGACAGCGAAATAGTGCTTACCTATGACGGCAGCTACAAAGAAGAAGTTGAGGAAATCATCGCAAAGGTTTCATCGGGAGACTATGAAGCATTGCTCCGTGAGCTGCAAGTTTACGGTGAGCCTGACGGCTACTATCGGCTGTTGGGAGAGGTTGCCGAGGTGCTGAATACCACGATAGGCACATTGCAGTCCCGTCCCGATGAGATTCAGCTTGCACTCTGCAAGACCTACGTCAATTTTTGGTTCTGCGATAAGGTCACGCTTCAGCGTGAGCTTGAACGTATCCATACGCTGAACGGCAGGACTGTATCGGATATTCAGGAGTATGAGCGCAGAAAGGAACAGGAGAAAGCTCCTACCGAACCAGTGCAGACGGCGGATACAGTTCCTACATTTGATGAGCTTTACAATGCTTATCAGCGCCGTCATGCCAATGACCATTTTACCAGAGAAGCCCACAAACATTTGTCTGAGATCGCCCGACGCAGACAGCGTGACGAACAGGAGCGTATCATTCAGACCGAAGAAAGAGAAAGGAAGTACAGACCATGAAGAAGTTTATCATCATCGGAAGTGCCGTTGTTACGGCAGTGACCGCAGCAGTCATCATCATCGTGAAGCGCAGAAAGTGAGGTAGCCTATGCCCGTACAGGATAATGATGAAAAGCGTACCGCCGAACAGCCTGCGGTCGATGCGGAGGAAGAACTCCGCAGAAAACAGGCTCAGGCGCAGGAACATCAGCAGGACGAAACAGGCGCTCAGAAGTCGGGAAAACTTCTTCCTTTTCTGAACGCTAAGGCGGAGTTTCATCAGGGGCGTATCGACTCCCTTGATGAAAAGATCGCTAATCAGACGGACAAGATTGACCGCAACAAGGCGAAGATCGAAGCTCTGTCTGCTAAGGCTGACAAGCTCGAAGATACGAACCGTATGCTCAAAGCGACAGTCGGCAATCTGCCGGGTATCCGCAAGATCATTGAGATCAACGAACAGCGTATATCCGCTATCCGTGAGCAGAAGATCCCGAAGCGTGAACAGAAGGTCGAACAGGGTTGGAAGAAGATCGACACCATGACTGCCAAGCGTGACCGTATTGAACACAAGCTGAACCGTGTGGTTGCTCTCAATGATACGATCAAGAGCTTTTCTATCGGCTTCAATAAGGAACGCCGTGAAGCCTTTGCCGATGCTATGACACGGCTGAACGGTGCAACGGTCGATTGTCTGAGCGATAAGAAGGCTTCTCTTGAAGCCAAAAAGCAGGAGATCCTCACTACATACAATGATCCTGCCACAAGCGTGGTGGACAAGTATAAGCTCTCCGAACAGCTTAAAAGCGTGAATGAGCGTATCACGGCACTTGACGATAAGATCATGAAGCTCGCCCGTCCCGAAACGCACTATGCAGAGCAAACTAACGATCAGCTTGATGCGTCCATGAAGCTGACCGGCGACAAACTCGGACAAATGGTGCAGGACGGCACAATGGATATGCCCACACTTGCTGAGGGGGCTGTGCAGGCGGCACAGGAAGTGGAAACGCTCGACAGGTCGCAGGTCGCCGCACTTGCCGATCAGCTCGGTATTCAGCCCCTTGCGGGTGTAGAAATGCAGCTTGAAGATGATTACAACATGATCGACGGTCTTATCAATAACGGCAGCAAGGAAGATATTGATAAGGCAAGGGCGGAGCTTCGTGAAGCTATCAAGAATATGGAGAGCATTGCGGAGAACCCGTTTGTACCGCAGGAAATGAGGGACAATGCCGCCGATGAGCTTGTAAACATGAAGAAACAGCTTGAAATACTGGATATGGCTGATGAAGTCGAGGTCGATAGCTGGCTGACAGCTATGCTCGAAAACGGCGATGCAGTTCTGACCGATGACGGCGGTTTCAAGGTGAATCCCGATTACTACAAGGAGCTTCCCCGCAATGACCGCCATGTGGAGACAATGACGGATATTCAGGCGGTCGAAGTCATGACAGCTCTTACGGCGGCAGGCATTGACTATTCCGCTGCCACTAAGGGCGAGGATAAGGTCGGCATTACCGTTTCAAAGAAAGATGTTCCTGCCCTCAACGATATTATGTATGCCGCTATCGGCAAGATCGCAAGAACAGAAGCGGCGCAGGAGAACGGCGGTAAAGGCGAAAAGGGCAAGTATCAGACGATCAATCCCGAATACTATGCTTCGCTCGGCAAGGAAGATAAGCATACCCGTGTAGAGCCTATCGGCACGGCACGAAAGATTGTGGCAGAGCTGCAAAAGGCAAATATTCCGTATTCTGCGGTTGTCCGCAAAAATGACACGGTAGCGGTCACAGTTTCAAAGGCAAACGCTCCGGCATATAAGCAGATCGAAAGTGCTGTCAAGGGTGAAAGAGCCGTGGAGTTTGTAAATTCCGACTTTTTCAAGGCTCTCCCGAAACAGGAGCGTTTCACCCAGCGAATGGACGAGGGGCAGGCTCGTAAGAAGTCCGCAGAGCTGACCGCTAAGGGCGTAGAACATTCTGCGGTATTCGGCGGTGCAAAGTCTGCGGTCACGGTCGCAAAGAAGGATTCGCAGAGAGCTTTCTTTTCCCGTGGACGAATGCAGAAGGACGTTCAGCGTATCAGCGGGCGCGGACAGCAGAAGAATCCGCAGCAGAAACAGCAGACACCCAAAAAGAGAAATAATCAGGGACTTGAATAAATGAGAATAACAGACGAACAGAAAGAAAGGGCGGCATACGTCAATCTTCCGCAGTTCCTCATGTCTCACGGCTTTGATCTGAAAAAGGTCGGCAAGGAGTATGTATGGAAGGAACACGACAGTCTGCACATCAAGGATAACGGTCCGGGCGAACGTGGTGTGTGGCATCGGTTCAGCACAGGTGAAGGCGGTGACAATATCGGATTTCTCCGTGAGTTTATGGGAATGTCCTTTGTAGAAGCCGTTGAAGCCCTCAACGGTGAACACTATGACCTGACATATACTCCGTCCCGCACCTACGAACAGAAGCCGAAAACAGTAACGGCAAGGGAGCTTTCCCTTGCCGAAGCTGATAATTGCAGGCGTGTATTTGCGTATCTCTGCAAGACCAGAGGGCTTGACTATGACCTTGTGGCTTCACTTGTGAGACAGGGCGTAGTATCTCAGGAAGAAAAGACAGGCAATGTGCTTTTCAAATATTATGACGATAACGGCAAGGTCATCGGTGCTGAAAAGGTCGGTACTTCGACAGAACACCGATTCAAGGGTATTGCCGAACATTCAGCCGATGGGCACGGCTTTGAGGTTGTCCGCGGCACGGGCGAAAAGGCTTTTTTCTTTGAGAGTGCAATAGATATGCTCTCCTATCTGCAAATGCACGATAAGGAAATGACGGATTGCAGGCTTGTTTCCATGATGGGCGTGAAGCCGAATATCGTTCTTGACACGATGCTCCGTCATAATATCCCGCCTGAGAATGTTTTCCTTTGCTCCGACAATGATACCGCAGGCAATGAATTTGCCCAGCGTTTGCAGGAGCAGTATCCAGACATGAAGCGTGTTATCACTCCCGATACATATAAAGACTGGAATGATATGCTTCGTTGTATCCCAAAACAAGTAGAACATGAGACTGAAAAAAAGGAGGTTCAGCAAACGAATATGCAGTATTACGGCAACGAAATGTGGAACAAGGCAACAGATAACAGAGACAAAAACCTTGTGACGATCCAGGCTGCGGATTTTGCAAGATTGCAGAAACAGCTTGATAATTCGGGCATCAATTACTATGCCTATGCCCGTGATAATTCCGTCATTATGGCGATCAACGATAAAGATATAGAGTGGTTCAAGCGTATCGCAGGCACTCCCGACCTTGTTCCCACCAAATCAAACAGACCTTATTCTCCGCCCGAAAAGAACATCTTCGGTAGTGCGGAGTATCGTTATATTCCGAACAAGGAGTACCTCTCCGCTGACCGTGACCTTGTCCTGAAAATGGCTGAGATCATGAAAGCCCGTGGTATGCAGTTTTCGGGCAGAGTCTATCCGTCCGGCAAGGGTACGCTGACGGTTTCTCACGCTGACCTCTTTGCTGTCCGCAACATCAGGGACGAAGTCGTGAATATGCGTAAGCAGTTCGCAAGTCCCGATAAGGCGCAGGAAGTCGGCAATCGTGACTATCGTGCAAACCGTGATACCCATTACTATATGAGCAAGCTCACACCTGATCAGTTCGGAGAGGTCAAGCCTTTCCTTGAAACAAGTGTGAGCTATCATGCTGTTGTCCGTGACGGTAAGGTTGCTTTTGCGGTCGATAAGGAGAACGCTCCTGCATTTCACAGAGCTTTGGAGAACGCTGTCCGTGAGACAAATATGCTCCGCAAAATGACTGACCTCGGTCTTTCTATGGAGCAGAATATCGCACTTTCGCCCGTAGTTCATCGTCTTGCTGTTGAGGATATGCAGCTTGATCTTGCTGATTTCTTTGACCGCAGATACGATGAAGCACAGTTCGGTGAAATGCTGTCTCTTGTTCAGGCATACTTGGCACAAGCTCCTGCAGAGAGATACGGCGAAAACAGCAAGCTCACCGATATGCTTGAAGCAAAGTCCAGTTTTGATCGCAGTATCGAGCTTTCCGACTTTTTCTCTCAGCACGATTTCTCCGATGAACAGAGGGCCGCTATTACTGCTATGTTCGTGGGTGATGTGACAAGAGGACAGATTGACAGCATTGACGAGAGTTTCACCGCTGAGGATATTCAGGCTTATGACGAGATTCTGCACAATGCTTTGCAGGAATCCGATGTTGCTGACTTTCTGACTGCCCATAAGCAGGCAGTTATCAACCGTGAGAACGCAAACAGAGTTCCTACTGAGGAAGAAGTGCTGTTTCCGCAGGCTGACCTTGCAAAGTTCCTTGCAGTGCGTACTCTTTCCTCCGATGAGTGGGAGGATATGGCGTATCCGATGTTTGAGCGTGGGTATCTTGAAAAGCATAAGCCCAGCGACAAGGCGGCTTTCGGCTATCATCTGAGTGAGCCTGCGTTCTATGACCTTGCCCAGCGTTTCCATTATGGTGAGGATATTCGCCGTGAGCTTGCCCTCGGACTGTTAGAGGGCGGTACTGCTTCTGACATTGAGTTTGTCTTTGAGGACGGCAAGATTTCGGACAGAGTGTACTACTATGCTGAGAACCTCCGTCATTCCCTGCATTTAGAGAGGACTGAGGACGGATATAATTGCAGTTTCGGCGGTATGGAGCGTTTTGTTTCCTTTGAGGAGATCGGCCAGGCTTTCATAGACCGTATCCATGAGGAATTTGACGATCTCGCTTTATGGTGGGTGCGTGACGATATGCTCGATGCGATTCCCGATATGTCCGATGAAAAGATCGCTGACCTTCTGACTGCATTTGACGGTGCGGCTCTGCACGGTTGGGAGAACGGCGATAATATCCCGAAGCTCAACCGTATCAAGAAGGCTCTCCATGATATTCTCGGTGATGAAGCACTGACCGAAAAGGCTTTTGCTATCATCGCAAAGGAAAAGTATCATGTGAGCTTTGATGCAGAAACACCCGAAAAACAGCCGGATAGCCTCTCTTTCCATTTCGGTAAGGATAAGGGCGATGAATGGGTTAGCGAAAGCGACATCGTTCACGATTTTGCCCTTGCACACCCTGATTGCAGTTTTGCCCTCGGCAATGCTGTCCTTGAATACCTTGATGAGAAGCAGCATTCAGAGCGTACTATCCCTGATCTGAAAGCAGGCTGGTACAAAAAGACTGATTTCAGCATTACTGCTGTCATCGGCGGTGAGGAGTTCAACTATGACGGCCGCTTTGATATTGGCGACGGCAAGGGTACGGGCGGCGGTTCGCTGATCGACCATATCCGCACATACAATGAGGGTATCCTCGGTTATACGCAGCACCCGTTCAATCAGCCGGAGTATAAGGAGAGGGCGCAGAGAATGCTTGACATTTTCGTTCCTTTCCTTGAAGCACACTCTGAGCTGACTGCTGAGGAACAGCGTATTTTCGACGATTTCAAGGCGCAGCACCCGATCCGCACCTACGATAATGTGGAAAAGGCACAAGGGACTTTCAAAATCTATCAGCTTCCCGGTGGTGAGAAGTATCACGGCATTCGCTTTGAGGGTATGGAACAACTCAAAAAGGACGGTGTACAGCTCAACAAGGACGATTATGAGCTTATGTATGAGGGTGAGGTCGGAGAGTTCAGGGGCAATGCTACGCTTGAAGCACTTTTCACTCAGTTTAATAATGACCGTCCCGATGATTTCTTCGGACACTCTCTTTCTGTTTCTGATGTTATCGTCATTTCCGCTGACGGCAAGGATACAGCATATTTCTGTGACAGTTTCGGTTTTACGGAAATGCCTGAGTTTTTCAAGGAGAAGGAGCTTGTGCAGGAAAAGTCCGAAACAGCCAAAGTATCCGATCTCGCTGTTGGTGATATTATCATGTATGACGGCGCTCGCCGTGAGGTCGAGAAGATCAGCGATAAGAGTATTTCGCTGAAAGACCTTGACGCTCCCGATTATGGCGGTATTCTGCTCGGCACTTCTGATGTACTTGCCTACGACGGCTGGCAGCAAGATATGGAGGAAAAGGGCTTTGAGATCATCAGCAAAGGCGGACAGCAGGCTGAAAAGGCTGAACCCGAAGATAAAGGTCCGGTATCGCTCCGCAAGGCAGGCGATTTTTACGAGATGCACGGCAAAAATGCTGAGATCGGTGTGGAAGTCCTCGGACTGCAAATGCACTCAAAAAACGGGCAGCCTATGGTCGGATTTCCGGCTGAGGATAAAGACGAATACTCCAAAAAGCTCAGTGATGCAGGATATTCCGTCCTGATCGAACAGGCTTTTGAGCTGAATCCTCCGAAGCGTGAGCCTGAAAAGCTCCAGACTTTACAGCAGGTCGTTGATAAGTTCTTCGGCACTGACTGCGAATCTGCGGAGACAGAGCGCGGCACATGGAAACTTGCTATCGCTGACGGCGATAAAGTCGGTGAGCTGTTTTATGACGGTGATCCCGTCTGCGGTATCTATAACCGTAGCGATAAAATGGAGATCGAGCCGTACCGTGAGCTGACTACATTTCCGGCGCTCCTGCGTACTGCGATGCTTGAACATAATCCCGACAAACCTGTGGAGATCATGGACTTTCAGCGTACTTTTGAGACTCCGCTTGATAAGGCAAAGTTCTTAATTAACGACTTCTGCGAAGCAGAGTACCGTGAGAGTGCTGATTTTGATGATCTGCACAATGTCGGTCTGGTGTTTACCACTCTGACCGACGATGAGCTGCCTATTCAGGTGACGGCTGACCTTGTGGACTTCAAGATCACCTACGAGTTTGACGGCGAAGTTTACAATACGGAGCAGTATGACAGCATTGAGGATATGATCGAGAACGGTCTGACTGGACTTGATTTCTCTGACCTCATTTCCGTTCCCGATGAAGTGATCGAGCGTCATACCGGAAAGAACGAACAGACGGTTGACCTTATGAGCGATGCCGCCGATGTTGCAGAAGTTTCTTTTCCTGCTGATGATGTTTCTGCGGTCACTCTGAAATACAAGGGCGATGCCGAAAGCCTTAACGAGATCAAGGATAAGGCACTTTCCCTCGGTGCGACTGTTATCATTGACAATGCCGAGGGCATTATCTCTATCGACACCTATGAAAATCATAAGGCAGAGATCGACGGCGCAGCCTATGAGCTTGGTCTTATGGCGGTCGATGATGCTCCTGCGGTGGAGACACCTATTGCGGAGACTGAGGATATTGATCGTCCTCTCTTTACAGATGCAGCAGTCATTGATGAAATTCAGAAGAACGAAAACTCCGATGTTCCGTTTTGGGAAATGCCCGAAGCTCAGGGCGAACAGCTCTCCTTGTTCGGTGATCCTGAACCGCTTACATTTTCTAAGCCTGCAAAGGAAAAGCCGAAGACCGAATTTGCGAAAGGTCCGGTGGTGGACGGCGTTCAGGTCTATGAAGCCTTAGCCGCTGAAATCGACCGCGGTACGGGCTTTGTTCACGGCAAGCTCCGTGTGCAGGACTTCTATGAGGAACAGCACCCGACTATCCAGCAGCTTGCCGATTTCTTGAAAAAGGAGTATGGAACAGGCGGTCACAGCGGTGAAGGCAATATCTCCCTTGTGGACTACAATTCTCAGGGTATTACTTTCAGCTTTGAGAACGGCGAAAAGTTCCGTCATTCATGGTACAATGTCGCAACAATGACAGAATCACGGCTCAGGGATGATACTTATCTCTCGGCTGAACAAAAAGAAGAAAGGGCTGCACTCAAAGCAGAACAGGCTGAACCCCATAAGGTCGAAGTCGGTGACCGATTTCGTCACAAGATTAGTGGCGAGGTTTCTGAGGTTATTTCGCTGACAGGTGCGTTACCGTTCTATACGGACGATTGCACTATCACAAGAGAAAGCGGCGGTTTTGCTGTGACGGAGAATATCTCCTATGATAAGCTCCTGAACAGCGGTATGTATGAGTATATCGGCAGGGCTGAACCTAAAAAGGAGCAGTCTGCACCCGTGAAGCCTGAGCCTGAAAAGACTGAGGTAACACCCGATAAGCCTGAAATTCCTACGGTCAAGAACCTGTCTCAGTTCAAAAAGGCTATCCAGCCGGGTATGATGTTTGAGATCACTGACCACCTCCGTCCTGAGTGTATCGGAGAGCGCAGAGTGGTCACAGGCGTTACTACGGTTGATTTTACTTCCCGAAAGCTCGATGAAAACGGAGAACCTACGGGCAAAGACCTCCACATGGAGTTTGACCGTGCGAAGAACTGGACGTTTAACGGCGGTGAGCTGACTTCTCGGCTTGACAACGGCGATATGCTCATGAGCTTTCATTTCGTTGACAGCTTGGAGCGTGAGCAGACAGTTCAGGCTGAGAAAGAGCCGGAAATTGTACCCAAAACGACTGCACCCGTGCTGTCTGTTGGTGATCATCTTGAATACAAGGGCAAGGAGTATAAGGTCGAAAGTCTTGATATGGGCGGATTCATTACGCTTGCAGACACGGCACTTGAAGATGCTCCGAGACTTACGTCCCGTGTGACCTTCCTCGCTGATGAGTTTATACGCAGCGGTGAATACAAGATTATTCCGCCTGCGGTCGATGCTCCTGTGCAGGAAGTAACTGCACCCGATAAGGGCGAAAACTTCACGATCACCGATGATAACCTCGGTGACGGCGGTGCTAAGACAAAGTTCCGTGCCAATGTTGATGCTATCAAAACGCTGAAAACACTTGAACGTGAGAAGCGTCCTGCGACTGCTGAGGAAAAGGAAACCCTGTCGAAATATGTCGGCTGGGGTGCTTTGGCTAAGGCTTTTGATAAGGACGATCCGAAGTGGGCCGCAGAATATAAGGAGCTTTCTGAGCTGCTTACTCCGCAGGAGTACGCTCAGGCTCGTTCAACGGTCAATGATGCGTTTTATACCAGCCCGACCGTTATTGACGGAATCTACGAAGCTCTTGGTAAATTCGGCTTTGACGGCGGTAATGTCTTAGAGCCTGCAATGGGTATCGGAAACTTTTTCGGTCGTATGCCCGAAGATATGCAGACACACTCTCAGCTCTACGGCGTGGAGATCGACTCGCTGTCCGGCAGAATTGCTCAGGCTCTCTATCCTGATGCGGATATTGCAATTCAGGGTTTTGAGCAGAACCGTTTTCAGAATGGCAGCTTTGATGTGGCTGTCGGCAATGTGCCGTTCGGTGAGCTTGGTTTCCGTGATACCGTTCACGATACCACGAAACTGCACGATTTCTTCTTTGCGGAAGCTCTCGACAAGCTGAAAAACGGTGGTATCATGGCATTCGTGACCTCGGCAGGCACACTTGACAAGCGTGATGAAAGCACTCGCCAGATGTTGGCTGACAAGGCTGACTTCATCGGCGCGATCAGACTTCCGGGCGGTAAGAACGGAGCTTTCAAGGACAATGCAGGCACGGAAGTCACCACGGATATTATCTTCCTGAAAAAGCATCAGGGCAAGTCGCTTGCCGAAATGTCCGATATTCCTGATTGGGTACATATCGGGCAGACTGAAGACGGACTGCCGATCAACAAATACTTTGAACAGCACCCTGATATGGTGCTTGGCACGGTGGTCGAGGGCAACAAGCTCTACGGCAGCGGAACTATGGTTGTCGCAGAGGACGGCTTCGACCTGAAAACAGCACTCCATGAAGCTGTTGGCAAGCTCTCTGCGGAGATCAGTCATGAGCGCGGCAGAGATGTTTACGCTAAGACTGCCGACGGTGTTCAGGTGCAGATTCCCTCTAAACTGCGTAATTACAGCTTTTTCCTTTCTGACGATCAGGTGTTCTTCAAAAAGAATAACGCTGCCTGTGAGTTCCGTTTCGATAAGGGTACTGCACAGCACAAGCGTTTTACTGCTTTTATTGAATTGCGTGATCTGACGAGAGAGCTTATTGAAGCGATGGAGCTTGACAAGCCTGACAGCGTTATCAAGGATTTGCAGGCAAAGCTGAATACAGCTTATGACGATTTTTACAAGAAGTTCGGGCTTATCCACTCGCAGACCAACAAGCGTTACTTTGCGGAAGATGTTTCGTATAACCTTGTGGCAGGACTGGAAAAGAGCTATGATAAGACTAAGCTCCTTGAAAAGTCCGATATTTTCACAAAGCGGACTATCGTACCGCCGAAGGCTGTGGAACACGTTGATACCGCACTTGAAGCTCTCACGCTTTCAATTGCGGAGAAAGCAAGAGTGGACTTTGAGTACATGGGAAAGCTCACGGGTATGACCGAGGACGAGCTGAAGCACGACCTTACGGGCGAGATTTTCAAGATTCCCCATACGGAGAACGAGTATCAGACTGCAAGTGAATACTTGTCAGGCGATATTCGCAAAAAGCTCCGTGAAGCTGAGGAGATCGCTGAGTACGATCCCGATTTCAATATAAACGTGTCTGCGTTGAAACAGGCTATGCCTGAACCGCTGAAAGCCGGAGATATTGACATTAAGCTCGGTGCCGCTTGGCTTGATCCGAAGTATTACGAGCAGTTCATGTATGAGCTGTTGCAGACTCCGGCGTATCAGCGGAGTGACAGTCCGTCTGCAAGGTGGAACAAGTCTGCTATCGTAGGGGTAGAATACTCCGTCCACGCTAACTCTTTCCATGTAAGCAACAAATCTTCCGACAGGTCGGTGCTTGCGACTCAGAAGTACGGCTCTCATAAGATGAACGCCTACGATATTTTTGAGCATTTGCTGAATCTGCAAGAGCCGAAGGTCTACAAGACTATTGAGGTTCCGGACGGATTGGGCGATACAAAGGAAAAGCGTGTGGTAGATATTGATGCTACCCGTGTGGTACAGCGTAAAGCTGACGATATTCGCAAGGCTTTCAAGGAGTGGATCTTCAAAGATCCCGTCCGCCGTGAAGCTATTGTGGAGCGTTACAATGAGCTGTTCAACAGTATCCGTCCCCGTGAGTTTGACGGTTCGGCACTTTCTTTCCCGATGATGACAGCGGACATTCACCTGCACGATCATCAGAAAAACGCTATCGCACACGCTATGTTTGGCGGTAACACATTATTCGCTCACTGCGTCGGCGCGGGCAAAACCTATGAAATGATTGCAACAGCAATGGAAAGCAAGCGGTTAGGTCTTTGTACCAAGAGCCTATTTGCTGTGCCGAATCACCTGACAGAGCAGATCGGTGACGATTTTCAGAAGCTCTACCCAGGTGCTAACATTCTTGTTGCAACCAAAAAGGACTTCAAGAAGGAAAATCGCCAGCAGCTCTTTGCAAAAATCGCTACTGGCAACTATGATGCAGTTATCATCGGTCATTCTCAGCTCGGCAAAATTCCTGTTTCTAAGGAGAGACAGGTAACGACCATTCAGAGCCAAATCGACGATATTCTGCGTGGTATCGAGGAGCTTAAAAAGAGCGAAGGCTCTAAGTTCCAGATTAAGGCTATGGAGCGTACTCGTAAGAGCCTGCAAAAGCAGCTTGACAAGCTACAAAAAGCAAGTCAGGACGATACTCTGACCTTTGAACAGCTCGGTATCGACCGTCTGTTCGTCGATGAAGCCCACGAGTTCAAGAACCTCTTTGTCGCCACAAAATTGCAGAATGTAGCCGGAATTTCCAACTCGGCTTCTCAGAAAGCACTTGATCTTTTCCTCAAATGCAGATACCTCGATGAAAAGACAGGCGGCAAGGGCGTTATCTTTGCAACTGGCACACCTCTGAGCAATTCCATTACCGAGCTGCACACCATGATGCGTTACCTTGAATATGACTTCCTGAGCGATCACGGCTTACAGCACTTCGACAACTGGGTTGCGGTGTTCGGTGAACAGAAAACAGATTGGGAGTTAAAGCCAGCGGGTAACGGTTTCAAAGAGCGCACACGCATTGCAAACTACACCGGCTTGCCTGAGCTTATGTCCATGTTCAAACAGGTCGCTGACATTCGTACCGCTGATACGCTGAAACTTGATGTGCCTGACTGTGATTATCAGGTGGTTCAGGTTGATGCTACTCCTTTCCAGCAGGAGCTTGTTCAGGAGCTTGCCGACAGAGCCGATGCTATCAATGCCGGCAATGTTGATCCGTCGATTGACAATATGTTGAAGATCACAAGCGACGGAAGAAAGCTCGGTCTTGATCCTCGTCTGATTGATCCGTCCTTTGAGGATAATCCCGATACCAAACTTAACCGCTGTGTTGAGAATGTTGCCCGTATCCACGCTGAAACGGCTGAGGACAGGCTCACGCAGATCATTTTCTGTGACTTGGGCGTTCCGCATAAGGCTCAGGAAGCGGCGGTCGAGGGTGAAGATGCTGATGATGCTAAGGATAAGAAGTCTATCGCTGAGGTTGAGTCGCTTGAAGAAGAATGCGACTTCTGTGTATATGACGATATTCGTGACAAGCTGATCGCTAAGGGTATCACTGCGGAGGAAATCGCATATATCCATGATGCGAAAACCGAACAGCAGAAGGCTGACCTCTTTGATAATATCAACAGCAATTATGGAAGGTTCAATAGTTGTTTTTTTATGCCCCCGATCATTCGAGGGCATTTCTTTTGTTGGTCAGCGGCTTGTCAATCAGCTTATAAAAGACGTGGATCGTTCTCGGAAGGTTGCGGTGACCTGGGTGAGCATCGACCTTGATGTACTCGATAAGCTCCAGAGCCATATCACGGGTGAGCTTCTTCGCTCCTGCGTAGGACTTCATACGGCGGATATACTCGTCTACATCACGCTCGTCCTGCCGTGTCGCTTCGGAACGCTTTCTCAGCTCGTCCTGTTCGGCGGTCAGATTATCCTTCTCTGCCTGATACTTTTCAAGCAAGCCGATACACACCTTTTCGGGAACTTTGCCTGCCACCTTATCCTCGTAGACGCTCTGGATAAGACCGTCAAGCTCGTCGATACGCTTCACAATATCGTGCTGCCGTTTCCTGTCGGAGCTGTCCTGCACAGCGTTCTCTCCCTGCTTGTAAGCGAGGAGCTTTGCTCTCACATCAGGCTCATTCATAACAAAGTCGATCTGATGCTGAATATCCTGCAACACAAGGCTCTCTATCAGTTCAAGCCTTATCGTGTGCGAGGAGCAGTATTCTTTTCCGAAACGGCTATACTTACCGCAAGTGTAGCAAGGCTTTGTCTTACAGTGGATATTGCTGTTCTGCTTCATCTTGGAACCGCAGTCCGAGCAATAACACAAGCCCGAAAGCGGCATCGTGATACCGTTCTTGGAGGACTTGCCGTTGCTTACCGAATCATCGACTTCACGCACCCTGTCCCACAGCTCCTGAGAAATGATCGCTTCATGATTATTCTCAGTGACCGCCCAATCATTTTCGTCACGGCGGACGGTCTTATGATTCTTATAGCTCACGGTTGTGGTGCGGAGCTGAATCAGGTGTCCGAGGTAGATAGGATTGCGGAGAATACGCTTTACCGCAGACACTCCCCACAGATGTGAGGTGCGGTATGGATTCGGTTTCCCGATAGTGTGATAGTAGTAATCGGACGGTACAAGGATATGTTCACAGTTGAGAACATCGACTATCCGTTTCACGTTGTAGCCTGCCGCCCTCATTTCAAAGATACGGCGGACGATCTCCGAGGAATACGGATCAACGATAGGCGTACAGTTCTTGTCTGTGCCTTTCATATATCCGTAAGGCGGATAGTTGGTCTTATACTTTCCCGACTTAGCATTAGCTTCAAATACAGCTCTCAGCTTCTTTGAAGTGTTGGCTGCGTGCCATTCATTAAAAACATTCATGATCGGCATCATATCCATTGAAGCACTGTCCGATTTCGCTGTGTCGATATTATCGTTCAGGGCTATGAAGCGGATATTGTACATCGGGAATATGTAATCCGTGTACTGCCCGACCTGGATGTAGTTTCTTCCGAAACGTGAGAGGTCTTTACAGATGATAAGATTGATCTTGCCGTTTTTCGCATCATCAAGCAATCTCTGTACGCCCGGACGTTCAAACGTAGTGCCTGAAATTCCGTCATCGACGTACTCGTCATAGAGCGTCCACCCGTGCTGTTCCTCAATATATTTCGTCAGAATGGTTCGCTGGTTTTCAATCGAAAGGGATTCTCCCACACGCTCATCATCACGGGACAAGCGGAGGTACATTCCCACTTTATATTCAGTCTGCTTTGGTAACATCGTAAACTCCTTTCCTGCATTTCCAAAGCAGCTCTTTCCGATACGAGTCTATTATAGCGCGCCGTATCGGAAAAAGCAATAGCTTTTGAGAAAAAAGTTTACTCTGTATCCGAGCAAGGAACACGGTGCAGCATTTCGTTGACTACCTTATTGAAAGCATAGCCAAACATCACATCGTTAATATCCCTGTCTCCGACAAAGTGACTTACGACCTTATGTTTAACACCGTCCACCTCATAGGTGTTGGTGTGCGTCGGACAATCTTTGTAAAGCTCGTCCATCTCCTGCATAGTTCTTACGCCTGCCTTTTCTCTCTCTACGGCATTTGTAGTATTATTCGTTCTGCACTATCCTTTCCGACAGCTTAATCTATATCTCTATGCTGTCAAACCCTAAAATATCTCCCGAATGGTTACGGGGAAACGCTTACTTCACTGTAAGCACATCATTCATTATCATAGAATGACATCTGGTCCTCATCGGCATCATCGCTGGAGCTTTTGCCGTTCTCTGAGCTTTTCTTGTCGCAGAGATCAAACAGATCGTTCTCAGACACTCCGCTCGCTCTGAGCATCTCAGCCTGGTCATGTTCACGCATGATGATGTCAAGCAGTTCCTGCGTACCGCAGTTGTAGCGTTCGCAGAGAGCGTTGTAGCTCAGGATACGATTATCCTCCAAGAGCTTCTTACGCTTTTCAGTATCACGCTTGATGTTCTTTTCAAGCTGTGCGATCTTCCGGTTGTTCTCCTCGATCTTTTCAAGATAGATAGCCATACGATTTTCACCTCTCTTTCTCTCTCGGAAAATTGTAACAGCATCTCTATGTAGGAGCCGAAGCTCCATTCCTCCTAAGTTCTACACTAATTGTACTGGATATTTTCAAAAAAAGCTATTCGCATACCAGACAAACTTTTCTCAACACAGCCTGAAATCGGAGCAACCGAATTTTCAGAAACGTGCAGTTATGAGGGGGTTACGATACCCTAAGAGCATAGAAACCCCCAACTGTCATTTTGACGAATACCCGAATTCCGATTCATTGACTTTTCGATATTTTTCCAGTATAGTTATCATAAGGACGGCGGCGGAGCGATCGGACACAGAGAAATATAGTCGCTGACGCTCCAATTCCTCACACGAAAGTGAGGAAACCACCTGAGCCGACAGGCTCAAATGCAAAATAGCCCCACAGGGGCTAACACAAATCGCAAGCTCGGCATAGCTGCACTACAAATCACAGATTTGAGTACATCAATGCACCGCTTGTTAGAGGGCTGCCGCCCCTAAGACCCTGCAATTAGAAATAGAAAGGAAAACAGAAAACATGAGCAACAAAACCAAGCGAACACACAGTATTCAGGTCAGGTTAAGTGACGAGGAATACGAAGCGTTCAACCGCAAGTTCACGGCAAGCGGTATGAAGTCACGAAGCGACTTCTTCCGCCACATGATCTTCAAAGGCTACATCGTGAAGTTCAACGATGACGAGCTGAAAGAGCTGCTGAAACTTGCAAGAAGCATATCCAACAACTTTAATCAGGTGGCGGTCAGAGCCAACAGCGGCGGAAAGGTCTACCCCGAAGATATTTCTGCGTTGAGGGAGGGGGTGGATAAACTCTGGCAACCACTAAGATATTTTCAGTCTCAGTTGATGAGCTTGCATCACTGAAATACATAGCCAACCCCGAAAAGACGGATAACGGCAGACTGATTTTCACGCAAGGGTGCAGCGCCGATCCCGAACAGGCTCACCGTGACTACGAAGAAATACGGGCGAACGGAACAGGCAGAAGCACAGTCCTCGCCCAGCACTTCATTGTCAGTTTCAAGCCCGGTGAGATCACGCCCGAACGTGCATTGCAGCTCGGTCAGGAGATATGCGAGCAGTTTCTCAAAGGCGAGTATCAGTATTTCATGGCTTGCCATATCGACAAGGAGCATACGCACCTTCATTGCGTTTTCAATAATACCAACTGCATCGACGGCAGGACTTTTGAAACTCATGAGAACCGCAGGACTACAAAGCAGGACAGGTCATTTCAGAAGCTCATGAATATCACCGATGAGGTATGTAAGCGGCATCATCTCTATGTTATCGAGCGTCCTGAAATGGGAAAGGGTAAGTCTCATTGGGAATGGGATATGAGCCGTCAGGGACTATCGTGGAAAGCAAAGCTGAAATATGCGATAGATCAGGTTATCAAGGTCAGCGAGGACTTCGATGACTTTCTTGCCAAGTGCAAAGATTTCGGAGTGCTTGTCGAGTATAATCCCGACCATAAGATCGACCTGAAATATATACTTGCCGAGCAGAAAGAACGCAATCCGAGAGCAAGGTTCACCCGTAGTCGGACGCTGGGCTGGTTTTATGAAACCGAACAGATAAAATCCCGTATCGCTCAGTATCAAGGATGTATGGTTTATGTGCCGAGGTCGAAGATCAGAGTAGTTACTCCGAAAGCCGTGGAGAACAAATTTGTTCAGGACGCTATCGACCGTGGCAATATGAAGGTGGCGAGTATCGCCAAGAACATTATAGCTGAATATGGAGTTGAGCCTGAAGAAATACGCAATGCAGCGATCTCCGCTTATGCTCACAGCCGTGGACTTCTCTCCAAGCTGAACGACCTGAAAACTGAGATCGAAGATCTGGAAGTCAAGCTGAATGTCCTGAGAAAATATCGTGAGGTCAAGCATTACGGCGAGGAACTGAAAGCTCTCAGCGGTCGAGCCGAGAAGAAGTATAAGGAATCCCACAGCTATGAACTTTCCGAATATGGGAAAGTGCGTACAAAGGTTTTGGAGCTTTACCCGTCGGGACATATCCCCACCGTGGAAAATCTGGAAAAGAGTATCAAGGCGCTCCGAGATAAGCTCACAGCAATGAACACCGAGTTTGATCAGGCGGACAAGAAAGCCCGTGAGCTTGCCGATGCACAGCGGACGATCGAGGAGTATCTGCGACAGGAGCAGAGCCAAGAACAACAGAAGAAAAGAAAGCGGAACGACCTTGAATGACGATAGGCTCTCTGGCGAACGGAAATGCTCCTCAGAGCCGTCCGTGATAATTATGGGGAAACTATCCACTGAAAAAGAAAAGCGGTGCAGAGAGTAATTCTCCGCACCGCTGTGTTGCTATTTACCAATCGGGATCGTTGTTATCCTGCTTACCTTCACCATTGGAAGTTGTGATAACATCCTCGGTATCGAAAACCACGATCTCCATTTCAGGAGCAATATAGGGTTTTCTCTCGTCCATCTTTATACCTCCTTATTCGCTGAAGCTGTTGTAGCTGCCTTCCTGTACATCGGAATAGATCAGATAATTGTTCGTGCCGTCGGTCACGATGATGAAGCCTCTTGCATAGACCACACCGTCACGGCGGTCACCGATGTAGACCTCGATCCAGTCGGTGGTTTCGGTATCGGTGTTCTGTGCAGCAAACTCTCTTACCTTATCCATCAGAGCTGTTGCTTCTTCATCGGTAAAGCGCAGGTTTGCATCTGCCTTGCCGTCACTGAATGTCGCAATATTCATACCGTAGAGGATACCGTGCTGTACGACCGTGTAATTGGAATTATCCATATTCACATCAAAACGGAAGCCGACATAATCTCTGTCTGTGCCGTTATAGGTGTCATCGGTCACGGCATAGCCCTCGCTGAAAGTGATGAAGCCGCTTGCATCGAGCCACATTGCTGTGAGCGTAGTCTCCGCTGTTACGGGCGTTTCAAAATCGTAAGCATTCACGCCGTCAGCCGTCCAACCGAGGAAGATCGCACCGTTCTTTGCAGGAGCAGTCGGAGCAGTCAGCTTTGTGCCGTGATCAACTGTTAAACTGTCGCCGTACTGCACACCGTCCACCATGTAGGTGACAGCATAGGTGTTGATCGCAAATGTGCCTGTTATCTCGATATTGCTTGCAGGCATCGTTGTGTAGGAAGTCTGCCAGCCGCTGAAAGTGTATCCCTCACGGGTAGGGGCATCAGGCAGAGTGATCGAATTGCCGTAGCTTACAGACTTTGTGTCATAGACCTCGCCGTCCACCTTATAAGTGATCGTGTAGGTTTTTGCTGTGCTGTTGAACTGAGCTGTATATGTCACATTACCTGTTACATCGGAGATTTCTGGCGACCACCCTGCAAAGGAATAAGTATAGCTCGAAGTGCTTGCCTTTGTCGGTGTAGCACCGTCATAATGCGGTTCTGTGCCGTATTCAACATCTGTATCAGTTTCAAGGACGGTATCGCCGTTTTTCCAAGTGATTGTGTACTTGTTGACCTCGCTGTCAAATTGTGCTGTATAAGTCGCATTACCAGTTACCGCAGTGATAGTACCCCAACCCTTGAATGTGTAGGAATACTGTGCCGTAGCCGCTTTTGTAGGAGTATCGCCCGTATAGGCAGGAGTTTCGCCGTATGCGACCTGTTCGGTTTTGAGCGTTTTGCCGTCGCCGTCAAGCCAAGTAACCGTGTACTTGTTGACCTCGCTGTCAAACTGTGCTGTATAAGTCACATTAGCAGTTACCGCAGTGATAGTACCCCAACCCTTGAATGTGTAGGAATACTGAGCCGTAGCCGTCTTTGTAGGAGTATCGCCCGTATAGGCAGGAGTTTCGCCGTATGCGACCTGTTCAGTTTTGAGCGTATTGCCGTCACCGTCTACCCAAGTAATTGTGTATTCGTTGACCGTTCTGTCAAACTGCGCTGTATAGGTCACATTGCCCGAAACAGTTGGCAGTGCAGCGGGAGCGTAAGTATCCGTGCCGTCGCTCCAACCGCTGAAAGTATAGGAATACTGTGCGGTTGCTGCCTTTGTCGGTGTTGCACCGTCATAGGACGGAGCAGTACCATAAGGTACATTTGTATCGGTTTCAAGTGTAGTATCACCGTTTTTCCATGTGACTGCGTACTTGTTGATGATGAACGAACCCGTGATAACAACATCTTCATCGGGCATTGTCGCAGGGATTTCGCTCCAACCGCTGAATGTGTAGCCTGTTTTCGTAGGTGCTTCACGGGCTGTCAGAGCCGTACCGTATGCAACGGTATCAACAGCACCGTAAACTTCGCCGTCCACCTTGTAGGTAAGAGTGTGCTTGTTTGCTTCCCACTTCGCATACAGCGTGACCGTATCATTGTTTACGGCAGTCAGATTGCTGACCTCCGCACCGTCTGCATATTCCACCGCACCGTTTGCAGAAGTCGCCCAGCCTGCGAAATGATAGCCTGTCGGGGCTGTAAACCCGTTTGCTGTCAAAGCCTGTGCCGTGCCACCGGTGAAACTCTGATTGTCCATTGAGCCTGTCGCATCATTGCTGTTCTTATTGAAAGCCACACTATATGTTATTGCTTCAAACTCTGCCGTTACCGTAACATCGTTGTCGGGCATAGTGAACGAGTAAACGCCGTTGACAGGCTCGATTTCAGTATTGCCGACTTTTACACTCTTGACCGCATAGCCCGCAGCGGGTGTGACAGTCAGGGTGACGGCTTCGTTATTCTCAGCTACTGGCAAATCTGCTGAGACAGTACCGTTTGTAATATTGTTATCAATCGCTACCGTGTGTCCGAATACTGCCGTTACAGTAACATCTTCAGCAGGCATTGTAAACGAATAAGTTCCGTCTGCATTCTTTGTTGCATTGGTGCCATTATACTTCACGCTCTTGATCGTATATCCCTCATCGGGAGTTACTGTCAGGTTGACTGTATCGCCTTTAAAGGCTGTTGCGGGATTAGCTGTTTCGCCAACTGTTGCAGTAACAGAGCCGTTTGTAGGTGCTGTGATGTTGATATATGCAACTGTGTCAAATATCTCAGTTGACTCATATCCGTCATTTCCATCCCACCAAGGGACATTCCTCACAGGATCACCTGGATTAGCAACTGTATAAGTATTCTCTAATGCAACATTTCCTGCATATCTTAGATAACAGCGCATAGGTCCAATGATTGCACCTGGTGCATAGCGGACGAACTGCCCGGCTACCACTTCCTCCGCACCGCCAGCAGCTGTGCCGCCGTGAGCTGCAAAGCCGTAGTCATCGCTCGCTACAGTCCAATTTTTCCCCGTATATGTACCATAGAAATTCCAATTGTCATTTGTCGTGGCACCACCATACTCGTTCAACGTCGTGGGCTGCAGCGTCACAACTCCGCCCGTCATGCTTTCAATATTCGGGAACGTCATTTTTGTGGCGGTCGGCACGAACAGATATGGTGTGTTGGCTGTCAGCGAGGTCACGTTATTAGAACCCGCTTCACCCGGCGCTATTATCTTGCAGACCCATATATGTTGGTCCTCGTCGTATGTCACATCCTTGAAGTTGTAGAATGTGCCGCCCTCATCTCCGTTGCATTCATAGTTGAATGGCAGTATCACCGTTGTAGTCGCTCCAGGGGTAAACGTGCGGTTATAGGTCACGCTCTTGATATTGCCTACCTCCTCCGTGATGTTCACGCCCACGAGATTGTTACCATTGCCGTTGAAGGTTACGCTGGCTCTCTCATTCCATTCATCGAAGTCGTAATCCACTATTGCATCGCCGTACTTCGGTGTGTAGTAATTGCCGTTGTAGAGGAAGCCGTTCTCGTAGCCCTTCACCAGTCCGTGATCTGTGGTCGCATTACCAAGGTTGGCGGGCTTAGTTGTCGCTGTGGCAGCGGGGCGTCCCTGCCTGTTGCCGAGGGTATTGGTATAGTAACAGTTCGTCATGTTGTAAGTCAGGGTCGGCTCACTGTTTGGATAGACGAACGTGCAGCAGTTGTCGCCCAGTGCGTATTTGCCCGTGCCGTATGCGGCGGGAGCAGATAGGCAGTCGGTGAACGTGATGGTCCCGTTATTTCCATAGTCCCATCCTATGAATCCGCGGCAGGAGGTGGTCACGCCAGCCTCGTTCGGGCTGTAGATCAGTCCGTCATAGACACAGCCAGTGACGGTGCAGGTGGCATTAGTGCTATTCCACTGGGCAATGACACCGCCGTGCCACGCAGAGCCGCTGGAGGTGGTGCTTATTTGGGTGCTCACATGGCAGTTCTCGATGGTGATATTGCCCTCGGCACGACCCACCAGACCGCCCAAACTCTCGTATGTGCCACCCGTGATGGTGCCCTCAACGTGGAGGTTGCTGATGGTGGCGCCATTGATGTAGTGGAATGGAGCGCTGAAGTGCTCGGCGGCAGTGCGGTTGAAGGTCAGTGTGTGGTTCTGTCCGTCGAACGTACCCTTGAAAGGGTGATTGCTTGTACCTGCCATCTCCGACGATTCAACGTCAGCAGCAAGTTTTATGGTCTTGCCGCTGAAACCATCAAGAGTGTCATCTTCCCTAATGAGTTTGCAGAAGTATCGCCAACCTCCATCTGATTTAATAGTGTAGGTATTGCCGTTCTGCTCAAAGTGCTCATCAGTGGGTGCTGAGAATGCTGCATCTACAAATAACGCTCCTTCAGGCATAGTAAAGTTATATGTGCCGTCGCCATTATCTGTGATTCCATTGTCAACGGTCAAATCTCCGTCTACACCATGCATAATAATCGACTGTATGTTCTCGTCGCCCCATTGCGGTGTGAAAGTCATGGTGACTTCATCGCCCTCCGAGGGTGTTTCCGGGCTGAAACTAAACTGCGGGTAATCGCAGGTGATAGTTCCATTATGGATTGAAAAGTTCTTTTTTAACTCATAGTCCGTACCATTTATGCTGATAGTAACAGATGCTGTATAATGACCAATGTCATGAACATAATTTGTAATTGTTTCACCTGTTTCTTTGTTAGTATAAGTTATTTCTCCAGCTGTGGCATTAAGACCGGTCAGCGCATTAAATTCGCCAAGATTAAGAAGTGCAGAATAGCTTACGTCAGGATAATAGTGACCTCCATCAGAAGTAAGCATTAGCGTTGCCTTATAATCCGAATCAGCAAGGGAGCAGGTTAACCCATCATCATTAGCGCAAGTAGCGATCAGTTTATTACCTGTTGCATTGAAAGAATAACTATGTTCATGAACCGGTGCTGCACTTGGAATATAAGTGATTCTCATCTCACAGCCTGAAGTGAAAGTCAATGTAGATAGAGGTCCAAGTATTATAGAAAGATTACCTTCTACTCCTGAACTATCTGTGCTAACAAATGTGATTGACTTACTTGTGTTCCAATCGTCCACTCCGGTCAGTTCATTATCTGTGCCATTATACTTCATAATAGTGCGGGGCGGCAGTACTCCTTGCTGTCGCCCCTTGATTGCCTACCAGCAAAGACGGGCGGGGCTGTCAACGACGGCGCGAAGCGGCGTTCATTTTATCGTTGACTGGCTCGGCTGGGTTTGCTATTTACCCGACAAACTTGAATTTATTTTAAGCTATCACGTTTTACCTTCTTAAGCCTTACTATCATTACCATAGGAATTTCTTTGTTGGTTTTGAAACATTCTTCATAAAATCCATCAATGACAAATCCAGCTCTAAAACAAAGGTTAAAAATATCTTGTATGGAACGATGATAATAAATCTGCTCTTTCGGTTGCCCTTCAATCGCTATATCATAGTAACTGTGCGGTGTCATATATTTTTCAGTCAACGTGACAAAACAAGGGTGTTGCGTTGCAAAGACAAAAATTCCGCTTTCCTGCAACAGTTCATAAACAGCCATAAGAAGTGGTTCAATGTCCGTAATATCCATAATTGCCATATTAGAAACTGCTTTCGTAAAGGCTCGATTTCTTTTTAATTCTAATATACTTTTTCTATCGGTCGCATCCGCCACACAAAATTCAATTTGTTTTGCATATTGTGATTGCCGTCTTTTAGCCAATTCTATCATTTTTTTGCTGTAATCAAAAGCGACAACCGAAGCACCTCTTTGTGCAAGATACGAAGAATAATTTCCATTGCCACACGCAATATCCAAAATGTAATCCGCAGGATTAGGAGATAGAAGTTCCGTTACTTTGGGACGCACTACCTCTCTGTGAAATTCATTAGATTCGTCACCCATTGCATTATCCCAAAATTGTGCGTTCTCCTCCCAGATTTTTTTACTTTCCTCTGTTCCCATGTTCTCTCCCACTCCCAAAATTTGCTTTTTTGCTTCCATTAAATCTTCCTTACTATATTCCATTGTTACCCTCCATAACTTCTGATTGTTGTCGTCTTGACTATTATGTATCTTTTCTTTCCAAAATGGTATAGGCTTTTATTTTTGTAATGCTGCAAAACTTTTCTTCTGTAAGGTATTCAAAGGATATTTCCCTTTGCCGCCGCTTGCATTAAGCCGCCGCTATTGGAAAGCCAAAAGCAGCGGCTTTTTTTACTCGGTATTACCGAAAAGTATAGAAAGCAGGATATGTCATCATTTGTCATTTCTTCTCAATGTAATAACTGCATGGCATATCAAGCCAAATACAAGAGAAAAACAGCCACCGCCAAATAGTGATGCTCCCCACCCTGCACCCGACATTGTCATAAAACCGCCAACAAAGAAAATACCAATGCCAAGAAATATCCCGACACCATAAAAAAGTCCAATTGCCATATCATACTTATTAAATTGTCGTTTCTCTTTTTTTTCACATGTTTCCATTTTTGTTATTACCTCCTTCGCAAAATCGTCCATGTGGACTCCAAAAAGAAAACAAATTTTTTTCAACGTATTTAAATCGGGTTCATTAACATCTCTCTCCCAATTCGATAGCGCCTGCCGGGTAACATTCAATTCCCCAGCCAGTTCTTCCTGTGTCATTCCCGATTGTGTTCGCAGATGACGTATTTGCTTTCCTGTTGTAATATCCGTCTGTTTCTGGTTCAAAATGGTTCCTCCTCTCTGATGCTGATTTTATCAATGATATTTCGCAATAGCCAGCAATGAACGCTTGCATTGCGCAAGACGTTACATTATCTTCTGAAACATATGCCGGATCTTGTCTAAACGGCTGTTCGGGCGGCGTGGCTGAAATACAGGCTCGCCGGAAGTTTCCTGATACCCTTTTAATTCTGTAATGCAGACACTTCTTCCATTTGTATAAAAATTCAGATCATTCCTATATTCACCGATACAACGGGCAGGGATTTCACCCTTAAAAATAACTTCATCTTTTTCAAGTCTGGTTGATTCAATGATTGCGCAATACTTTGGTGCATCATTATAAGCCCGTGAAAGATATTCCTGCGGTGCAAAAAGGGTAAAGGAAAGGTATGGTTCCAACAGTTGTGTCCCTGCTTTTTTCAATGCCTGCTCCAACACGACAGGCGCAAGAAAACGAAAATCAGCGGGGGTGCTGACCGGGCTGTAATAAACTCCATAATCAAAACAAATTTGGCAGTCTGTCACTCCCCAGCCATATAAGCCCTGCTCCATTCCATAACGCACACCCTCCATGACGGCATTTTGAAAACTTTGGTTTAAATAGCCGAGAGATACCTCGCTTTTATATTGTGTTCCGCTTCCAACAGGAAGCGGTGTTACAGTCAAACCAATAGATGCCCAAAACGGATTCGGCGGCACTTCAATATGAATCGTGCAGCTCGCTTTTTTTTGCGGTCTTTCCAGATAAATAACCGAAGGCTCTTTCATAGCCACGCCCACATGATATTTTTCTTCTAATAGCGAACAAATAACTTCTAACTGTACTTTTCCCAAAAAAGATAACATAATCTCATGGGTAACAGTATCAATGTCAAAATGCAAAAGAGGGTCTGTATCAGCAATCTCTGCGAGGGCATTTAACAGGGCTTCCCTTTGCTCCGGCTTTTGCGGCTCTACCGTTGTCCGAAGTAATGGCATGGGATTATCAATCCGTGTTTTGTGAGGCAGGAGTTTTTCATTTCCCAGGATATCGTTCAGTTTCAAAGTATCATCAGCTAAAATAACAATTTCTCCCGGACAGGCATGGTCAGCCGGGACGATTTCACCATTTGACGGAATACACATTTCTGTAATCTTTATTTTTTCCTTTTTTGACAGCAGCAGGGTATCCCGTAAATGGAGCGTCCCATGATACAGGCGTAAATAAGAAAGCCGTTTTTTCCGCTCTGTATACTCAACCTTAAAAACATATCCACATAATTCAGACTGAATATCGTCCGTTTCTGTAATGAAAGTTTCTATAATCGCTTCAATCAGTTTTTCTGTTCCTAAATTGTCTTTTGCACTCCCATGATAAACAGGAAACAAAGAGCAGCATCTGGTTCTTTTGCACTTTTCATATTGTAATTCCTGTATATCCAAAGAATCCTCTGCAACATATCGTTCTAATAGTTCATCGCTTCCGGAAATAATCATATCCCATTTGTCTAAATCAGAAATATCGGTCATGGTTATCTTTGGCGACAGGGAAACCTCCTGCATGACAATCATATCACTGGTAAGTTTATCTTTAATGCTTTGGTAAACACACTGCAGGTCGATCCCATTTTGGTCTATCTTATTTATAAAGATAATTGTCGGAATGTCCATTTTCTGAAGCGCATGGAATAATATACGGGTTTGTGCCTGTACGCCGTCTTTTGCTGAAATGACTAAAACAGCTCCGTCAAGGACAGATAAAGAGCGGTATGCTTCGGTTAAAAAATCCATATGACCGGGAGTGTCCACGATATTGATTTTATAATCATTCCAATAAAAAGAAGTAACCGCTGTCTGAATGGTAATTCCCCGTTGCCGTTCCAAAATCATAGTGTCTGTTCTTGTGGTCCCTTTATCCACGTTTCCCTGTTCCGCAATCGCTCCACTGGTGTATAGCAGACTTTCTGTCAATGTAGTTTTTCCTGCGTCTACATGGGCCAGAATGCCGATATTGATTATTTTCATGTGATTGTCCTCCCTTTACAGCCCCAAAGGGCATAAAAATCCCCAGCAGTAAAATACTTTTACCACTGGGGATTCTAATTTGCGGACATACACATATACAGCATACACCTATTTGTGATTGCTGTTTTTTGAATATGTCAAAATTGATAAGGCAAAAGTATTCTTAAATTGGGTACAAAAAACCAAGCCCCCACAAAAGGAGCTATCATAATTCTTTGTTCCCACTATTTGATTATAGTTTTATTTAAGAATACCTTGCCGCATATTTTTTACTCCTTTTCTGGAATGAAGCTATTATATCACATCAGTTTTAGGAAAGAAAGTACTTAAAAGAAATTTTTCTTCCCCTTATATGTAACAATCATACCGGCTTCCTGGTGTTCAGAATGGTTTCTGCTGTCTGCTGTGGTGTTTGATTGGAATTGTCCAGCCAAAAGCCGATCCGTGGTGTTGTCTGCATAAATGTATCGTATAAGGTTTCAACCGTAAAGCCGGAATAGCCTGTTTTCTCCCTGTATCGTTCCCTTTCTTTTATTGTTTCCACATCTGGACAAAGAACGACAACCTCAACAGGGTATTTATGCAGATAATTTATCATTCGGTTTAATTCATCACCGTAGTAGTTATCTTGGATCACTACAGAAAAGCCGTTGTCAAAGTATGACCTTGCCGCATCAGCAGTCAATTTGTATCGAAGGTACAGCTGGCGGACTGCTTCCGCTGATGGGGTAGCTGACATATTTTCTCTGCCTGAAATAATCATTTTTCGGAACACATCACCACGAAGATGGACGCATTTTTCTATTGATTTTGCCAGTAAATCGGAAACTGTAGATTTTCCAGAAGCCATTAAGCCTGTAATGAGATAAATTTTTTGTTTCATTTCACTTCCTCCGGCACAAAAAATATGTACATGTAACTAATTCAACACATTTATAATTTGAATAGGGACATTATAGCATTTACTAAATACAAATTCAATGTATACGGAAAGAAAGATATAAGGAGTGGGAGGGATTCCGCCGTAGTCGGCATTGTAGGAAAATCCAAAAGTTTAGATTTTCCCACAATGCTTATCTTTTGGTCTTTGGTTCGGAATAGTGTAGTGCTGGCGGTCTATCTCTTGTTTTCGGTTGCTTGCTTCCTTACCGTACATGAGCATTGCTGCCGGGGTTGTCGTTACCATAACCTTCCAGCAGGTTGATGGCACCCCAAACGCCGAGACCGGCACCCAGAGCGACAACCAGAGTCTGAAGAACTTCGATAGCAGAGTTGAAGAATTCCATAGTCTTTTCTCCTTTATTATAAAGCGTTTCCGGTCGTTTGTACACACCCGAAATCTTGTAGTTTTACGTTGCATAACCGCAGCAAGGCTGATTTTCTGGTGCACCTTTCTGACCGGGATAAAAATAAAACCGCCTACCGGGTCAGGCAGACGGGAGCGAATCAGCATCCACCACGATGAACTCATCTCCGGGTTGGATTTTTTCTTTGCGGTTCAGATATTTTTCAATATCGAAGGTGTTTTTGGGGTCGTAGTCCGAGGTCAGCTTGTAGTTAGGGTGCTGGGTCAGGTCGTACTTGTCGCTCAAAAACGGTCTGACGCCACGCAACTGCAAAATACACTTGCCGCCGTCCAGCACCGCCAGCTCGTCCCGGCTCAACAATTCGTGGCCCATCTTTTGGAACGTAGTGCCGTAACTGGGGCTATTGCCACGGGTGTCTGAGGTGTTGAAGGCGTCGATGGTCTCCTTGCCCAGCATCTCGGACAAGTCTTTCAGGGTGGTCGGCTCACTGCCGCCGAGGAAAATCTGGCTGTCCATGTTGCCCACAATGGTATCCGCGTTATCCTTGTAAATGGCTTTCAACTGGCTTCTCGCCTGCAAAACAAGGCAGGCGGAGATCTCACGGCTGCGGATGGTGGCCACCAGCTTTTCCAGATCGGGAATCTGCCCGATGTTGGCGCACTCGTCGATGAGACACCGTACATGAACGGGCAGCTTGCCGCCGTATACATCATCTGCCTTGTCGCACAGCAGATTGAAAAGCTGGGTGTAGACCATGCTGATGAGGAAGTTGAAGGTGCTGTCCGTATCGCTCATGATGAGGAACAATGCCGTTTTCTTATCGCCCA
>OHDS01000150.1_pt1 | contig 45536 bp, 37 predicted proteins | sample 1567031 | NCBI WGS metagenome assembly OHDS01 (sample SAMEA3879503, study PRJEB24766) | human gut metagenome | biome: human-associated habitat; feature: feces | place: USA | collected 1985/1987
AGAGGTGCGGGTGCGGGGCATCCGCTGCGCACTGGCCGGTGCGGCGGGCAGGGACCGCACCGAGGCCGCCGCCGCCCTTGCGGACGCCCGCAGGAAGCTCTCGGAGCTGCTGGCGTCCAGCGGCCGCCCGGCTGACGCGCTGGAACCTCGCTTCACCTGCAAGCTCTGCGAGGATACCGGCGTGGTGAAGGGGCGCACCTGTGAATGCGTCCACAAGGTGATGCAGCAGCTCCGCCGGGAGGAGATCGAGGCCCTGTCCAGCCTCTCTATTTCCAGCTTCGACACCATGGAGCTGCGCTATTACCCCGACGAGAAGGACGCCGATGTGGGCGAGTCGGCGCGCAGGTACATGGCCGGACAGCTGGCCGAGCTGAAGGGCTATGCCGACGAGTTTGACCGCACCAGCCCCAGTCTGGTGCTTCTGGGCAATGCAGGTCTGGGCAAGACCCACGCCGCGCTGGCCATCGCCGGAGAGGTGCTGGAAAAGGGCTTCGACGTCATCTATGTGTCCAGCCCCGATTTCTTCTCGAAGCTGGAAGCCCTGCACTTCGGGCAAGACCCCGCCGGGGAAGAGGAGACGCTCCTGCGCACCGCTGCCGGGGCCGACCTGCTCATCCTCGACGACCTCGGCTCGGAGTTCAACTCCAGCTTCCTCATCAGCACCCTCTACAGCCTGCTGAATAACCGTCTGGGCGCAAAGCTGCCCACCATCGTCACCACCAACATCACCGAAAGCGCGCTGCTGGAACGGCTCTATACGGAAAAGATCTCCAGCCGCCTCGCTTCCTTCCTGCCCTGCCTCTTTGTCGGCAGGGACATCCGTGCGCAGAAGGCGGCGGAATCCTGAACCACATATCCGGAACACACCGGAGAAGCAGCTGAGCTTTTGTCAGCTGCTTCTTTTTTTGTGCAGGCCGCTCCTGCGCTTTACCTATTTTTTGGAAGCGCTGAAATAAAAAGAAAACGAAATGCCGCAAAGGGGCTGCTGTTTGTCGATGTTTTTGAAAAAATGTTAAAATTCCTTGAAACCCCGGCGTTATAATGATAGAATATTCTTATATTGTCATTTTGCTGTGGACGTGCCTTTCCAATGGCGTTGTGGTATTGGGGGCGTAAAACAGGATGCACACAAAGAGAGACTGCGGCATCCTTTCCGTGAGTCGTGATGGAACAGACAAGAAGACCGAAGCAGCCTGCCGAGAGACGGCAGGCTGTCGTCGGGTCATGAGGTGAATCGTTTGATGAAGAAGAAAACACTGCGCAGCCTTTTTTCCCTGCTTATGGCACTGGTGCTGGGGGTATCCATGCTGACCGGATGCAGCGGAAAGAAGGCAGAACGGGCGGAGATGCAGGAAGACGCTGAGACCATTCAGGTGTATCTGTGGACGAATAGCCTGTACGAGACCTATGCCCCCTATGTCCAGGCGCAGCTGCCGGACGTGAATATCGAGTTCATCGTGGGCAACAACGATCTGGACTTTTACAAATTCTTGCAGGAGAACGGCGGCCTGCCGGACATCATCACCAGCTGCCGCTTCTCGCTGCACGATGCAGCTCCCCTGAAGGACAGCCTGATGAACCTTGCTACCACCAACGAGGCGGGCGCGGTCTACAACGCCTACCTCAACAGCTTCAAAAATGAGGACGGCAGCGTGAACTGGCTGCCGGTGTGCGCCGACGCCCACGGATTCGTGGTCAACCGCAGCCTGTTCGAGCAGTACGACATCCCACTGCCTACCGATTACGACAGCTTTGTGGCGGCCTGTCAGGCCTTCGAGAAGGTAGGCATCCGCGGCTTTACCGCCGATTATGCCTACGACTACACCTGCATGGAGACGCTGCAGGGGCTTTCGGCTACCGAGCTTACCACTACGGAGGGGCGCAAGTGGCGCACCGCCTACAGCGACCCCGCCAACAGCGAGCGGGTGGGTCTGGACGACACTGTCTGGCCGGGGGCGTTCGAGCGGATGGCCCAGTTCATTCAAGATACCCACCTCACGGCGGACGACCTTGGGCTGACTTACGATGACGTGATGAACCTGTTCCGGAACGGGGAAGTGGCCATGTACTTTGGCAGCTCCGCCGGCGTGAAGATGTTTCAGGAGGAGGGCATCGACACGACCTTTCTGCCCTTCTTCAGTCAGAACGGCGAAAAGTGGATCATGACCACCCCCTATTTCCAGATCGCCCTGAACCGGGAGCTGGAGCAGGACAGCGCACGCCGCGAAAAGGCTATGAAGGTGCTGAACGTCATGCTCTCCGAGGGGGGACAGAACCACGTTATCTCCGACGGACAGGATCTGCTGAGCTACAGCCAGAACGTCAGCCTCCGCCTGACCGAATACATGAAGGACATCCGCCCGGTGGTGGAAGAGAACCATATGTACATCCGCATCGCCTCCAACGATTTCTTCTCCATCTCCAAGGATGTGGTCTCCCGGATGATCGCGGGCAAGCTTACGGCAAAGCAGGCGTATCAGGACTTCAACGCCCAGCTCCTCACGGAAAAGACCACCACGGACGAGACGGTGCTGACCTCCGGGAAGAGCTATTCCAATGTCTTCCACAAAAACGGCGGCACCGCCTCCTTCTCCGTCATGGCGAACACGCTGCGCGGCGTGTATGGCACGGATGTGCTCATCGCCGCAGCAAACAGCTTTACCGGCAGTGTGCTGCGGGCGGATTATACCAAGAAGATGGCCGTCTCCATGATCATGCCGAACGGCCTGATGGCCTACCAGCGCACCATGACCGGCGCAGAGCTGAAGGAGACCCTCCGCGCCTTTGTGGAGGGCTGTGAGGGCGGCTTTGTGCCCTTCAACCGCGGCTCTCTGCCGGTGGCCAGCGGCATCACCATGGAGGTAAAAGAGGCAGGCGGCAGCTATACCCTGACCGGCATCACCCGGAACGGCCAGCCGCTCCGGGAGGATGACACCCTCACCGTGACCTGTCTGGCCACGACAAAGCAGATGACCGCGGTATTTGCAGACGAAAGCCGCGCCGTCACGGACGAAGGTACATGGGTAAAGGACGCATGGCGCGATTATGTTTCCGGCGGCGGCGCAGCGCTTGCAGAGCCGGAAAACTACATGACACTGAGGTGAGCGGAATGGCAGACGAAATGCACGAACCCAAACGAAAAGGCCGCTCCCGGCGGAAATGGCTCCCTGCCGCCGTCGTCGCCCTCCTGCTGCTGGGGCTGCTGGTCGGCGTCAGCTGCCAGTACATCTCGTATGTGTCGCAGACGGTCTATCAGGAGAGCACGTCGCATCTGGAAGAGGTCCTGCATAAATCCAACAATATGCTGAAGGAGCTGGTGCGCAAGAACCTGACCTATCTGCATCTGTACAACGGATTTCTGAAAAATACCTCAGACGAAGGCGAAATTCAGGCGTATGTCGAGGAGGCACAGCAGGACACCGGATTTGCCGACTTTTACTTTCTTTCCTACGACGGAAACTATATGACCGTGTCTGGCGAAACGGGCTACCTCGGCTTGCAGACCAATCTGGACGAAAAGCTCTCCGATGGCGAGGATATCGTCATGAATGCGGTACTGCCCGGCAAACCCCAGATGCTCGTGTTCATCTGTCCCGAAATACAGGGCAGCTACCGGAACTTCGACTACGATGCCATCGCCATCGCGTACTATAACGATGCTGTGCTGAAAGCGCTGGACAATTCTGCTTTTCAGGGGAGCGCCAGCAACTATGTGGTCTACTCGGACGGGCGGGTGGTCATCGACAATTCTGCAAATGCCACAGAATCGGTCTACAACTTTATCGCGGTGCTGCGCGACCACTCCGACCTTTCGGAGGAGCAGATCCTTGCCCTCTCGGATGCGTTTGAGCAGGGCAGCAGCGGAAACATGAAGGTAAAGCTGGGTGACACCAGTTATTATCTGGTCTACGAGGGCACAGCCGTCCAGAGCTGGACGATGCTGGGCCTTGTCCCGGTCAAGGTCGTCAATGCCAATCTGGACAAGCTTTGGTTCCGGACGGTGCAGATCGTGACAGGCATCGCCCTCTGCCTTGCAGCGACGGTCATCCTGCTCCTCCTGCGCAAGAGCCACGCCACGCTGCGCCGGAAGAACACCGAAATCCTGTACCGGGACGAGCTGTTCCAGAAGCTCTCGCTGAACGTGGACGACGTTTTCCTGATGCTGGACACAAAGACCTCCAAGGTGGATTACGTCAGCCCGAACATTGAGCGTCTACTGGGCGTGTCGGAAGGGGAAGTCCGGCAGAACATCCATGTTCTGGATAAGCTGCGCACGAAAAACGCCCCGAAAAACGACGAAGTCTGTCTGGATGGGCTTCGCAGCGGGGGACAGCGCGAATGGGATTTTGAGTATCTGCATCAGCAGACCGGGGAGCAGCGCTGGTTCCATATCATCGCCATGGGCAGCGAGGTGGAGGGCAGAGCCAAATACATCCTCGTCATGTCCGACCGCACAGCCGACAAGCAGGTGAATCAGGCGCTTTCAGATGCAGTGGCTGCCGCCGAGACCGCCAATCGCGCCAAGAGCACCTTCCTTTCCAATATGTCCCACGACATCCGCACCCCCATGAACGCCATCATCGGCTTTACTACGCTGGCGGTCAGCAACATTGACGACAAGGAGCGGGTGAAGGATTATCTCGCCAAGACCCTTGCCTCCAGCAAGCACCTGCTCTCCCTCATCAACGACGTGCTGGACATGAGCCGCATCGAAAGCGGAAAGCTCCATCTGGAAGAGGTGGAGGTCAACCTGTCCGATGTGCTGCACGACCTGAAAACCATCGTCAGCGGGCAGATCTACGCCAAGCAGCTGGAACTTTACATGGATGCCATGGATGTGACCGACGAGGATGTCTATTGCGACAAGACCCGGCTGAATCAGGTCCTGCTGAACCTGCTGTCCAACGCCATCAAGTTTACCCCGGCGGGCGGCACGGTCTCGGTACGCGTCCGGCAGCTTGCCGGAAAGGTGCGCGGCTGCGGGCAGTACGAGTTTCGCATCAAGGATAACGGCATCGGCATGAGCCCGGAGTTTGCCCAGAAGATCTTCGAGCCGTTTGAGCGGGAGCGCACCTCCACAGTAAGCAGGATACAGGGCACCGGGCTTGGCATGGCCATCACCAAAAACATCGTGGATATGATGGGCGGCACCATCGGAGTCCAGACGGAGCAGGGCAAGGGCACCGAGTTTATCATCCGTGTGCCGCTGCGCCCGCAGGCGGAGCACCGTCCGGTGGAAAAGATCACCGAGCTGGAAGGCCTGAAGGCACTGGTGGTGGACGACGACTTCAACACCTGCGACAGCGTGACGAAGATGCTGGTCAAGGTGGGGATGCGCGCGGAGTGGACGCTCTCCGGCAAGGAGGCAGTGCTGCGCGCGCGGCAGTCCATCGAGATGAGCGACGCCTACCATGCCTATATCATCGACTGGAGGCTGCCGGACATGAACGGCATCGAAGTCACCCGCCAGATCCGCAGCCTGAACGACGATACGCCTATCATCATCCTGACCGCCTACGACTGGTCGGACATCGAGGTGGAGGCAAAGGCGGCCGGTGTGACCGCCTTCTGCTCCAAGCCCATGTTCATGTCCGACCTGCGGGAGACCCTGATGAACGCCCTCGGCCAGAAGCAGACGAATGCAGAGCAGGAACTCCTGCCCGAAAAGAATGCGGATTTCAAGGACAAGCACATCCTGCTGGTGGAGGACAATGAGCTGAACCGTGAGATCGCGCAGGAGATCCTGCGGGAGTACGGCTTCCGGGTCGATACGGCTGAAAACGGCGCAGTGGCGGTGGAAAAGGTCAGCGCCGCTGCACCGGGCAGCTATGATCTGATCCTAATGGACGTGCAGATGCCGGTGATGGATGGCTATACCGCAACCCGGACGATCCGCGCACTGGATGACCCGGCCCGGGCAAAGCTCCCGATCCTCGCCATGACGGCCAATGCGTTTGACGAGGACCGCCGCAACGCATTGGAGAGTGGCATGAACGGCTTTTTGTCCAAGCCCATTGTGATCGGCGACCTTGTGCAGGAGCTGCATAAGATTTTGTGAGCCTGTCCAGCCTTCATGTGGACGAAGAACCCGGCGACTGCGCCTCCGACTGCGGCGGCATCATGGAGCCGGTGGCCGTCTGGGTACGCAAAGGCGGCGATGGACGGATGCGGTAAGCCGCAGCCAAAAACGAAAAGGCCGCTGTGTCGGAGAATCGCTCTGCGACACAGCGGCTTTTTGCAACTTATGGGGATGATTCGGATTATATCCCCTGTGCCATAAAATCGACGAGAAACAGTTAGATTTTTCTGACTGTTTCTTTTTTATTGCATGAATCAACAAAAACAGCGCCGACAGCTACGCACCCAACAAAGATGGAAATGCCCAAAAAAGCTATCAAATATTGTCTTACGCTATACAAAATATAGCAATCGGTATACGCACCGCAAAACATATACGGTATAGCGTTGATTTTCTGTACATATCCCAACTGAAAGACTGTGAGTGAGTTTTCAAAATGCCTGTTATTTATGTTGCAAAAAAATCCACCCACCCACGCACGAAGAATCACGTTCGTTTTAGGACAGACGGCTGAAAAACAGCATAATCCTTGATTATTTCTATGGGGGATTCCATCAAGGTTGCAGAAGCGAGGTTGACGGAAATCGCCGTGCTAAAAACCCACATCATCAACTATGCCAAGACCCGTGAGGTGTACACTGCTTATCGGAAAACTGGGTACAGCAAAGCCTTTCTGGAGGCTCACCGGGAGGAGAACACTCTGCACAAGGCGGCAAAAGCTGCCTTTGACGAAGCCGGACTACAAAAGTTGCCGAAGGTCAGGGTGTTGGATGCGGAGTTCGCAGAGGAAAAGGACACCACCGAGAAAACTCAGACCCGATAAGCGAATACCGCCGAGGACTCTTCCCGTTTTGGGGAAATGTCCTCGGTGTTTTTTGTGTGTATAGCGAAAATCTATGACTGGATTTTCGTCAAGCACGAATTATCGCTGTATTCTTGCTAATATGAGGTGCAGAAGATCGTGCAGTAATTGCGTGCGCAAAAGTACCTCATGATGCAAAGAATACGCGGCTGCGTAATGGCAAGGAATATATTTATAGTAGTTTGCGTTTTTGATGCACAAGCAACATCCGCAAACTGCATATCGCAAATATGCTGTTTTGATAGGCACTATTTTTGAAAATTACGATAACAAAAAGTATCCTCCACATGGAAAATGAAAGACCGCGGCAAAAATCGAGCGTTATTCCATCATATTCGGCGCTTTCACACCCCTCATAGACACCTGATGGGAGAATATCCGGTTCAGCTCCCGGCGCTTTCGGGTCAGGTCAGAATGCACATAGCGCTGCAAGGTGATGTTGGCATTGGCGTGTCCGAGCAGTTCACTAAGGGTCTTTACATCGCACCCCGCCTGCAGGCAAGTCGTTGCAAAGGTGTGACGCAGCGCGTGTGGGCATACTTGCCGGACAGTTGCCTGTTTCAGATATACCTTGATGCTCTTCCGATAACAGCGGGGTTCTGTGGGTTTGGATTCATTACCAGATAGAAGCCATGTGGAATTACTGGCGTTTCCGCGCAGCTTCTTTAGCATAATAAGCAGCTGTTTCGGGATTGGAATTTCCCGGCGGGAAGTGCGGGTTTTAGGTGTTTGGATGACCACCTTTGTGTGACCGTTTCCGCAGGAAATTCGACAGACCGTCCGGTTGATTATCAGTGTACCGAGTTTCAGGTCAAAATCACCCCATTGTAGGCCGCAGATTTCACCAATGCGGAGTCCTAATTCCATCCCTAGCAGTAAGCCGATTTTGCGGGGCGTGGGGTTCTCCTGTACATATTGATAAAGCCGTTGCTGCTCTGCTGGGGAGAGAAGCGCAGAAATTTTGTCGATGGTTTTTGGTAGCGCTACTTCCAGCTCCATCGGGCGAATCAGGCGCAAATGTGCAGCATATTTACAGATGCGACGTAGCATTGAGAGGCATTCCCGGGCAGAGGAACTTCCCAGCGGTTTGTGTGCGGCATCTGCGGGCGCGATGATCTGCTGCATGGCCTGTTCCAGAAAGCTTTCCTCAAGGGATGCAACGGGCACTTCGCTCAAAACTGGAAGAAGATACTTGTGCAGTGTGTACGAATAATGCGCATAGGTGGATTCCTTTATACTGTTCCGCAAGGAGTGCAGCCACACCTCAGCCAGCGCTTCAAAGGTCAGGTTGGTTCTTTTCAGGTTGTAGAAACCTGCCTCCGCTTTTTTCTGGATCAGCACCCGTTTGACCTCCGCATAGGCCGTACCATAAATATAGCCCCACTGGATATTTCCTTCCGGCGTGCGTGCCTTGATGTATCGGCCTTCCCACCGGCCATCCTTGCGTTTATGTATGTTTTCGCCCCGTCGTGCCATTTCTGTTTCCTCCTGCAGCTTGGACACCCACCTGACCACTTATTTTGTCTACCTTCGTTTTCAACTAGATTTTTCATGAAGAACTGAGCAATTTGCAAAAAGTTTCGGCTTCTGCGAAGTTTTTTCTAAGGCTGGGTGGGATCATTCGTATGGATCTCTATTGAATTCCAGATATAACCATGATAAAATAATAGGAGAATGCAGACAATATTATTTAAAACTGGTATCCTCCATTTTCCATGTGAAGGATACCCCTTTATTGCGGAAAGGGGGGAACAGGATGGCATTGCGGCTGTTTGAGCACAACGAGAAAGCATATCATGCGGCAGTCCGGATGATGGAGCGATATGGCAAAGCCGCTATTGTTCATCCCACCGGCACCGGAAAGAGCTACATCGCGTTCAAGCTGATCGAGGACAACCCGGAGAAGGTCGTGATCTGGCTTTCGCCCAGTGAATATATCTTCAAGACCCAGCTGGAAAGTCTGAAAAGGAACGACCCGAATTTTCCGTTGGCAAATGTTCACTTTTATACCTATGCCAAGCTGATGTGCTGTACGCAGGCACAGCTGGACGAAATAGCAGCGCAGAAGCCTGCCTATATTATACTCGATGAATTCCACCGTGCCGGTGCTGAATGCTGGGGCGAGAGTACGGTGGCTTTATTAAAGTTATGCCCGGACGCAAAATTGCTGGGGCTGACAGCGACAAATATCCGGTATCTGGATAATAACCGCGACATGGCAGAAGAACTTTTTGACAGCCGTGTTGCGAGCAACATGACCCTTGGCGAAGCAGTCGTCAGGGGGATTTTGCCTGCCCCGAAATATGTGACCACCGTTTATCAGTACCAGAAAGCCCTTGCAAAGTATCAGGCGAGGGTGGATAACCTGCGTGCACCGGGCATTCAGGACGCGAACCAGAAATATCTGGACGCACTCCGCCGGGCATTGGAGCAGGCGGACGGTCTGGACAGGGTCTTTGCCCATCATATCACGAACAAGAGCGGCAAATACATCGTGTTCTGCGCTAACAAGGAGCACATGGACGAGATGGTGTCACACGTGCCGGAGTGGTTCGCCGGGGTCAACCCGGACGTAGTGGTGTACGAAGCCTATTCGGATGACCCGAACACGGATAAGGCCTTTGCGGACTTCAAGACGGACACCAGTGACCGGCTGAAGCTGCTGTTCTGCATCGATATGCTCAACGAAGGCGTCCATGTGGAGGGGATTTCCGGGGTCATCCTGTTCCGGCCTACGATTTCGCCCATTATCTACAAACAGCAGATCGGACGTGCCCTGACCGCCGGAGACACCGCAGCTCCGCTGATCCTCGACGTGGTCAACAATTTTGAGGGTCTGACGAGTATTTCCGGCCTGCAAAGCGAAATGCAGGAGGCTGTTCATCGTCTGTATGCCAACGGCGAGGGTGACAAGATCGTGACCGAGCGGTTTGAGGTCATCGAGCAGGTGCATGACTGCCGGGTGCTGTTCGAGCAGCTGCAGGCAAGCCTTTCGTCCAGCTGGGAGCACTATTTCTCCGAGGCAAGCATCTACTACACAGAGCACGGCAACCTGAACGTCCCGAAACTGTATACGACGTCCAGCGGTCTGAGTCTTGGTGTGTGGCTGGTTACCCAGCGCCGGGTGCGCGAGGGACAGATTCAAGGCAATCTGACCGAGCAGCAGATCGCGCGGCTGGACAGCATCGGGATGGTCTGGGGAAACCGGAAAGAAATTGCGTGGCAGCACGGATTTGAGGTTGCAAAGAAATACCATGACACCTACGGAAACCTGATGGTGGCCGGAAAATATGTAGCCCCGGACGGCTATCCCTTGGGGCAGTGGATCATCAAGACCCGGCAGCAAAGGCTGAATGGCCGCTTGAAGGAAGAACGCATCGCGCAGCTCGATGAGATCGGCATGGTGTGGAGCGTTTTTGATGCCAAGTGGGAAAAGGCGTATGCGCTGGCTGCGGCCTATTACGAGGAAAATGGCAACCTGAACATCCCACGTTCCTATGTGACAGCCAGCGGCGAACGGCTTGGATTATGGCTTGCCAGTCAGCAGTGGTCGTACCCGAAAGGAAAGCTGTCGGACGAACAGGTCGAGCGGCTCAACCGCATCGGGATGTACTGGGGCAACCGCAATGACCGCCAATGGAACGAAGGCTATCAGGAGGCCAAGCGTTATTTTGAAGCCTATGGAGATTTGAAGGTCCCAATCAATTACGTTTCACCGGGCGGATACGCCCTCGGAAAATGGATCAAGCGGCAGCGGTACACCCGCCAGAATCCAGAAAAAAGCGGTGCTGTTCTGACAGAGGAGCGCATTGAGAAGCTCGACGAGATCGGGATGCGGTGGGAGAAAAACGATCCGAAACATCTGTCTGAGCAGGCAGTACAAACCGAAATAGTTGCGGCAAAAGCAGGTTGAACTGAGAAATTTATAAGCATGTGAGGAGAAAAATGGTTATGAATCCGACCGGAATTGATAAGAAAGTTGAAATCGACCGAAAAGAGAATCTGCGCAAACATCGTCTGTATTGGATCGGGCGTCGGACGCAGGATGTGATCTTGTCGTCGCTGGCATTGGTGGCGCTGTCGCCGGTCATGCTGGCTACGGCCATCGCGATCGTGGTGGATGACCCGTCCGCAGGCCCTGTCTTCAGTCAGGAGCGCATCGGCCGCAACGGAAAGCCCTTCAAGTTCTATAAGTTCCGCTCCATGTGCCCCAACGCAGAGGAAAAACTGGACGACCTGCTGGATCAGAACGAGATGGACGGCCCTGTGTTCAAGATCAAGGACGACCCCCGCATTACCCGCGTGGGCAAGTTTATCCGCAAGACCAGCCTCGACGAGCTGCCGCAGCTGTGGAACATTTTGAAAGGCGATATGAGCATCGTTGGCCCCCGCCCGGCGCTGCCCCGTGAGGTGGAGCAGTACGGCGACTACGAAAAGCAGCGCCTGTATGTGACACCCGGCTTGAGCTGCTATTGGCAGATTGCCCCGCACCGCAATGACCTCTCTTTTGAAGAGTGGATGGATCTGGATGTGAAGTATGTCAAGGAACGCAGCTTCTGGGTGGACTGGAAGATCATTTTCAAGACGTTTAAGGTGTGTCTGCTGGGGCGTGGGGAGTAAAAAATTGGACGCGTCTTTCAAGATAATTACATAGACACAAACTGATTTTAGAGGATGCCTGCAATAAGGATTGGAGGAGTAGATATTATGAAGAATTATAAGATTGCCGTTGCAGGTACCGGGGCTAGAGATATAATACGCGGCTGTCATAATAAGGACAAGGGTACGGCAGAGAATGAAAGGCTCCGCGACCCGAAGTTCATATTTTCTTACCCGAAGAATGAACGACTGATCTTTCTGTGCAGCAGAAATGACGCACAGGAAGAAATCTCGACCATGAGGGTGGGGTGACAGCCAGCGGACAGGTGACGAGCCTATCCGCTCTTTGTGTTGGCTGAAATAAAAATTAGTAAGTTGAAACATCAGGTTGATGTGTGAATAGATGAAAAATCCTTTTCAACAGTACGGGTTGAAAAGGTCAGGAGGAGTAAAAAAGATGAGAAATTACAAAATCGCTGTTGCGGGTACAGGGGCTAGAGATATAATAGGGTCAACCAAGAAAACCTACGATAACTAAATGGTTTTGACGGCTTGAGTTGTCCTTCAAATGTTTTATTTGTTGAAAAACTGCAAGAAGCGGGAAATCCTGAGGGTTATATGTAGGTGGCTTTTGGAAGCTCTGTTTTGACCCACAAAAAGGAGCAGCAAATAAAGATTGCAGGAGAGTTCAAGCCTACGGTGGATTGCCTTTGTGCGATCCGCCGTGGGTTTGTTGCTGTTTATATAGAAAAAGTGAGGAGTGCAGAATGTACATGAATGACGGAAATAAAACGAAAATCAATCTGAGCAACAAGAGTGTTTTTATCACGGGTGTAGCTGGTTTTATCGGTTCTAACCTTGCAAAGAGACTGCTCTCCACGGTGGAGGGTGTCAAGGTTGTGGGTCTGGACAACATGAACCACTATTATGATGTGCGCCTGAAGGAAGCACGTTTGAACGAATTGGAGCAGTTTGACAATTTCAGCTTCGTAAAAGGTAATCTGGCAGACAAGGCTGTGATCGAATCTATCTTTGAGCAGTATAAGCCGGAAATCGTAGTGAACCTCGGTGCGCAGGCGGGCGTCCGCTATTCCATTACGAACCCTGATGCCTATGTGGAAGCAAACTTGATTGGCTTCTATAACATTCTGGAAGCCTGCCGCCATTCTTACGATGAAGGGCATACTCCGGTGGAACATTTGGTTTATGCGTCGAGTTCTTCCGTATACGGCAGCAATAAAAAAGTGCCGTACAGTACGGATGACAAGGTGGATAACCCGGTATCGCTGTATGCAGCGACCAAGAAGTCCAATGAACTGATGGCACATGCCTATTCTAAACTGTACAACATTCCTTCCACGGGTCTGCGCTTCTTCACAGTATACGGCCCTGCTGGTCGCCCGGATATGGCGTACTTCGGCTTTACTAACAAGCTGCTGAAAGGCGAAACGATTCAGATTTTCAACTACGGTAACTGCAAGCGTGACTTTACTTATGTGGATGATATTGTCGAGGGCGTTGTCCGTGTGATGCAGGGTGCGCCGGAACGTAAAAATGGTGAAGATGGTCTGCCCGTTCCTCCGTATGCAGTTTATAACATCGGCAACCAAAACCCGGAAAATCTGCTGGACTTTGTACAGATTTTGCAAGAAGAACTGATTCGTGCTGGTGTTCTGCCGGAAGATTATGATTTTGAAGCACACAAAAAATTGGTTCCGATGCAGCCTGGTGATGTACCTGTGACCTATGCAGATACCAGTGCGCTGGAGCGTGACTTCGGATATAAGCCCTCTACCAGTTTGCGCGAGGGGTTGCGGAAGTTCGCTGAGTGGTACGCAAAGTTCTACAAATAATGAAGAATAGGAAAATAAACCGATGAAGTGTGTTGAGGTTTACAAGGAATTATATCATCAGGAACCGTTTGATGTGGCGTTCTGCCCGTACCGCATCAGTCCGCTGGGTGCGCATATCGACCATCAGTACGGAAAAATCAATGGTTTGGCAATCGACAAGGGAATCCACATGGCCTATCACCCGAAACAGAATGGTGTTGTGGAATTGCAGTCTTTGAACTTCCCGAAACGCGCCCAGTTCTTTGTGAGTGCAGTGCCGGATGAAAAGCAGGGTGACTGGGCTGATCATCTGCGTGGTGCGGCAAAGATGCTGGGAGAAAAGTACCGCCTGAAAGTTGGTCTGTCTGGCATTATCGAGGGTAGCCTGCCGATTGGCGGTTTGTCCTCGTCGGCTTCGGTCATTATTTGCTTTTTGTCTGCACTGTGCAAAGTGAATGGTATCCATCTAGAGCCGATGGAGATGATTCTCACGGCGAAGGCCGCAGAAAACCAGTATGTTGGTGTTGCTTGCGGCAAGCTCGACCAGAGCTGCGAAGTTCTTTCTAAGAAAAACCATCTACTGTACCTCGATACGAAAGATGACAGCTATGAACTGATCCCTACAAGTGAGAAAATGAAGCCTTATAAGGTGGCAATCTTCTTCTCCGGCTTGGAGCGTTCTTTGAAAAACTCTAAGTACAATCTGCGGCAGGACGAGTGCAAGGCAGCGGCCTATGCACTAATGGGCTATGCAGGGATGGACTATGACACCTTTGCAAATACTCGGCTGCGCGATGTGCCGTATGAGGTGTTTGAAGCCTATAAAGACCGTCTGCCAGAATTGTGGCGTAGACGCGCAGAACACTATTACAGCGAGTTTGCTCGTGCCGAAAAGGGTGCAGAACTGTGGCGTAAAGGTGATTTGGAAGGCTACGGTCAGCTGGTTTTCGAGAGTGGCAAATCTTCCATTTATAATTACGAGTGTGGCTGCGATGAATTGAAAAAACTGTATGAAATTATGGCTGACACTGATGGTATCTACGGTGGCCGCTTCTCCGGTGCGGGATTCAAAGGCTGCTGCATGGCGCTGATTGACCCAGACAAGGCCGAAGATATTGAAGCAAAGGTCACAGCAGAGTATCTGAAAGCGTTCCCGGCATTGGAAGGAAAATATAGCTTCCACTTGTGTGAGAGCGCAGATGGTGTTGAGTTATAAGAGGAGAGTACATATAGATGAAATGCTTGATTTTAGCGGCGGGTTACGCCACACGGCTTTATCCACTGACCGAGAATTTCCCGAAGCCGCTCCTGAAAGTGGGCGAGAAGTCCATCCTTGATTGGTTGGTGGATGATCTGGTGGACACCACCAACATTGACGAATTTGTGGTGATTTCCAACCACAAGTTCGCACAGCATTTTGAGGATTGGAAAAGTAATAAGCAAAAGACGCGGCCTTATGAGATTACTGTGATCGACGATGGTACAAGCACCAATGAAACTCGTCTGGGAGCAGTCAAAGATATTCAACTGGCGGTAGAAAAGCTGAATCTGGCTGATGATTTGCTGGTTATGGCTGGCGACAATGTGCTGGATTTCAGTCTTTCCAAGTTCGTGGAGTTCGCAAAGGAAAAGGATACTTCCTGTGTGATGTGCCATGTGGAAAATGAACTGAAAAAGCAGCAGAAAACGGCGATCATCACGTTGGATGGCAATGACCTGATTACCAGCTATGAGGAAAAGCCGAAAGAGCCGAAAGGAAATCTGGCTGTGCCGCCGTTCTATTGCTACCGTGCCTGTGATGTAAAGCGGATTCAGGAAGCACTGGACAATGGCTGCGGTTATGACGCACCAGGTAGCTTTGCCGCATGGCTGAGCAAACAGACCCCAATGCACGCTTACGTTATGCCGGGCAAACGGTATGACATTGGCGATATTAACAGCTATGAGTATGTGAAGAGTGTGTTCTCAAGATAAGTATACAAGGGAGAAAGTAATAATGAAGGAGTTTAAAGATTTGAAAATTGCCGTGGCCGGTACGGGATATGTTGGGCTTTCGCTGGCAGTGTTGCTGGCACAGCACCATCAGGTAACGGCTTTGGATATCGTTCCTGAGAAGGTGGAGATGATCAATAACAAGAAATCTCCGATTCGGGACGAATACATTGAGAAGTATCTGGCAGAAAAGGAGCTGGATCTGACTGCAACTCTGGATGCCAAGGAAGCGTATTCTGATGCTGATTTTGTTGTCATTGCAGCTCCTACCAACTATGACAGCAAGAAAAATTTCTTTGATACCTCTGCAGTTGAAGCGGTTATCAAACTGGTAATTGAGTATAACCCGGAAGCAATTATGGTGATAAAGTCCACGATTCCTGTTGGCTTCACAGCAAGTGTCCGCGAAAAATATCACTGCGACAATATTATCTTTAGCCCGGAATTTCTGCGTGAGAGCAAGGCTCTGTATGATAACCTTTACCCTTCCCGTATCATCGTTGGTACGGATGTAGAAAACGCTCGGCTGGTAAAAGCTGCACATACTTTTGCTGAATTGCTTCAGGAAGGTGCAATCAAGGAAAACATTGACACTCTGTTCATGGGTTTTACCGAAGCAGAAGCGGTTAAGTTGTTTGCTAATACTTATCTGGCTCTGCGTGTTAGCTACTTCAATGAACTGGATACCTATGCAGAGATGAAGGGGCTGAATACTCAGCAGATTATCAACGGCGTCTGCCTTGATCCGCGTATCGGTACTCATTACAACAATCCCAGCTTCGGTTACGGGGAGTGTGAAATAATATGGGCAACCAGAAAAAATCCTGATTTCATGCGGGTTTACGCGGCTTGACCTTTTCACCTCAACCTGTTTCTGCCTGTCATGGTGCGTTGCGGCCAGCGTGATTTTGGGTGCTAATGGCTTCTGGTTGCGCTCTATACTTAACCCACCACAGCGAAAGCTGATAGAGCAGAAAACAGAATAAGGAGGTACGAAGGCAAGCCTGCGTATAGATTGCTGAGGCAATCTGTATACAGGCTTGTTGTTGTGCAATGAAATAAGCAGGGGATTCAACAAGGAAGGATAAGAAAAATTATGATGGAAAATAAAACAAAAATTGATCTGAAAAGCAAGAGCATTTTTATCACGGGTGTGGCGGGCTTCATCGGTTCCAATCTTGCGAAGCGGCTGCTCTCCACGGTGGAGGGTGTTAAGGTCGTGGGTCTGGACAACATGAACCACTACTATGACGTGCGTCTGAAGGAAGCTCGTTTGAACGAACTGGAGCAGTTTGAAAATTTCAGTTTCATAAAAGGCAATCTGGCAGACAAGGCTGTGATCGAATCTATCTTTGAGCAGTATAAGCCGGAAATCGTAGTGAACCTCGGTGCGCAGGCGGGCGTCCGCTATTCCATTACGAACCCTGATGCCTATGTGGAAGCAAACTTGATTGGCTTCTATAACATTCTGGAAGCCTGTCGCCATTCTTATGATGAGGGTCATACTCCGGTGGAACATCTGGTTTATGCGTCCAGTTCTTCCGTGTATGGCAGCAATAAAAAAGTGCCTTATAGCACGGATGACAAGGTGGATAACCCGGTATCGCTGTATGCAGCCACTAAGAAATCCAATGAGCTGATGGCCCATGCCTATTCTAAACTGTACAACATTCCTTCCACGGGTCTGCGCTTCTTCACAGTATACGGCCCTGCTGGTCGCCCGGATATGGCGTACTTCGGCTTTACTAACAAGCTGCTGAAAGGCGAAACGATTCAGATTTTCAACTACGGTAACTGCAAGCGTGACTTTACTTATGTGGATGATATTGTCGAGGGCGTTGTCCGTGTGATGCAGGGGGCGCCGGACAAGAAGAACGGTGAGGACGGTCTGCCGATTCCGCCGTATGCCGTTTACAATATCGGCAACCAGAACCCGGAAAATCTGCTGGACTTCGTACAGATTTTGCAGGAAGAACTGATCCGCGCTGGGGTTCTTCCGGAAGATTACGACTTTGAAGCACACAAGAAACTGGTTCCGATGCAGCCGGGTGACGTACCTGTGACCTATGCGGACACGAGTGCGCTGGAGCGTGACTTTGGGTATAAGCCCTCTACGAGCTTGCGCGAGGGTTTACGGAAGTTCGCTGAGTGGTACGCAAAGTTTTACAAATAAGGAAGAATAGGAAAACAAGTCGATGAAGTGTGTTGAGGTTTATAAGGAATTATACCATCAGGAGCCGTTTGATGTGGCGTTTTGCCCGTACCGCATCAGTCCGCTGGGTGCGCATATCGACCATCAGTACGGAAAAATCAATGGTTTGGCAATCGACAAGGGAATCCACATGGCCTATCACCCGAAACAGAATGGTGTTGTGGAATTGCAGTCTTTGAACTTCCCGAAACGCGCCCAGTTCTTTGTGAGTGCAGTGCCGGATGAAAAGCAGGGTGACTGGGCTGATCATCTGCGTGGTGCGGCAAAGATGCTGGGAGAAAAGTACCGCCTGAAAGTTGGTCTGTCGGGCATCATCGAGGGTAGCCTGCCGATTGGTGGATTGTCCTCGTCTGCATCGGTTATTATCTGTTTCTTGTCGGCACTGTGCAAAGTGAATGGTATCCATCTGGAGCCGATGGAGATGATTCTCACCGCAAAGGCGGCGGAAAATCAGTATGTTGGTGTTTCCTGCGGAAAACTCGACCAGAGCTGCGAAGTTCTTTCTAAGAAAAACCATCTACTGTACCTCGACACGAAAGATGACAGCTATGAACTGATCCCTACCAGCGAGAAAATGAAGCCCTACAAGGTTGCAATTTTCTTCTCTGGTTTGGAGCGTTCCTTGAAAAACTCCAAGTACAATCTGCGGCAGGATGAGTGCAAGGCAGCAGCCTATGCACTGATGGGCTATGCAGGCATGGACTACGACACCTTTGCAAATACTCGGCTGCGCGATGTACCGTATGAGGTCTTTGAAGCCTATAAAGATCGCCTGCCCGAACTGTGGCGCAGACGGGCAGAACATTATTACAGTGAATTTGCCCGTGCCGAAAAGGGTGCAGAACTGTGGCGTCATGGTGATTTAGAGGGATACGGTCAGCTTGTTTTTGAAAGCGGAAAATCCTCTATTTACAGCTATGAATGTGGCTGCGATGAACTGAAAAAACTGTATGAAATCATGACTGATACCGATGGCATCTACGGTGGCCGCTTCTCCGGCGCAGGCTTCAAGGGCTGCTGCATGGCACTGATCGACCCGGACAAGGCCGAGGATATTGAAGCAAGGGTCACAGCAGAGTATCTGAAAGCGTTCCCGGCACTGGATGGAAAGTATAGTTTCCATCTGTGTGAGAGCGCAGATGGCGTTGAGTTGTAAGAGGGGAGTACATATAGATGAAATGCTTGATTTTGGCGGCGGGTTACGCCACACGGCTCTATCCGCTGACAGAGAATTTCCCGAAACCGCTTCTGAAAGTGGGCGAGAAATCCATCCTTGATTGGTTGGTGGATGATCTGGTGGACACCACCGACATTGACGAATTTGTGGTGATTTCCAACCACAAGTTCGCACAGCATTTTGAGGATTGGAAAAGTAATAAGCAAAAGACGCGGCCTTATGAGATTACTGTGATCGACGATGGTACAAGCACCAATGAAACTCGTCTGGGAGCAGTCAAAGATATTCAGCTGGCGGTAGAAAAGCTGAATTTAGCTGATGATTTGCTGGTCATGGCTGGCGACAATGTGCTGAATTTCAGTCTTTCCAAGTTCGTTGATTTTGCCAAGGAAAAGAATACTTCCTGTGTGATGTGCCATGAGGAAAACGAACTGAAAAAGCAGCAGAAAACGGCAATCATCACGCTGGATGGAAATGACCTGATTACAAGCTATGAGGAAAAGCCAACGGAACCAAAAGGAAATCTGGCTGTGCCGCCGTTCTACTGCTATCGTGCCTGTGATGTAAAGCGGATTCAGGAAGCTCTGGAGAACGGCTGCGGCTATGACGCACCGGGCAGCTTTGCGGCTTGGTTGAGCAAGCAGACACCGATGCACGCTTACGTCATGCCGGGTAAGAGGTATGACATTGGCGATATTAACAGCTATGAGTATGTAAAGAGTGTGTTTTCAAAATAAAAACGCAAAGAGAGAGGAGAAAGTAATCATGAGAGATTTTAAGGATTTGAAAATTGCTGTGGCCGGAACTGGCTACGTTGGACTTTCCATTGCAACGCTGCTGAGTCAGCACCATAAGGTGACTGCGGTGGACATCGTTCCCGAAAAGGTGGAACTGATCAACAACAAGAAGTCTCCGATTCAGGACGAATACATTGAAAAGTATCTGGCAGAGAAAGAACTGAACTTAACTGCAACACTGGATGCAAAGGAAGCATATAGCGATGCAGATTTTGTTGTTATTGCAGCTCCTACCAACTACGATAGCAAGAAGAATTTCTTTGATACTTCTGCGGTTGAAGCGGTTATCAAGTTGGTGATTGAGTATAACCCGGAAGCAATTATGGTGATAAAGTCCACGATTCCTGTTGGCTTCACTGCAAGTGTTCGTGAAAAATATCACTGCGACAACATTATCTTCAGCCCAGAGTTCTTGCGTGAGAGCAAAGCTTTGTATGACAACCTGTATCCGAGCCGCATTATCGTTGGTACTGATGTGGAAAATGCTCGTCTGGTAAAGGCTGCACATACTTTTGCTGAACTGCTTCAGGAAGGAGCAATCAAGGAAAACATTGACACTCTGTTCATGGGCTTTACCGAAGCAGAAGCGGTTAAGTTGTTTGCTAATACTTATCTGGCTCTGCGTGTTAGCTACTTCAATGAACTGGATACCTATGCAGAGATGAAGGGGCTGAATACTCAGCAGATTATCAACGGCGTCTGCCTTGATCCGCGTATCGGTACTCATTACAACAATCCCAGCTTCGGTTACGGCGGGTACTGCCTGCCCAAGGACACTAAACAGCTGCTCGCAAATTATGCCGATGTACCGGAAAATTTGATTGAAGCAATCGTGGAATCGAACCGTACTCGTAAAGATTTTATTGCGGATCGTGTGCTTGAAATTGCTGGTGCTTATGAAGCAAATGATAGCTGGGATGAGAGCAAAGAAAAAGATGTTGTGGTTGGTGTTTATCGTTTGACGATGAAGAGCAATAGCGATAACTTCCGTCAGAGTTCCATTCAGGGGGTCATGAAGCGTATCAAAGCTAAAGGTGCAACTGTCATCATCTATGAGCCGACCCTGAAAGATGGCGAGAAGTTCTTTGGCAGCGTTGTGGTTAATGATTTGGATGAGTTTAAGAAACAGAGTCAGGCTATTATTGCAAATAGATATGATAAGTGTCTTGATGATGTGGAGGAGAAGGTTTATACGAGAGATTTGTTTGGAAGGGATTAATATATGAAACTCATTACTAAATTTTTTGTGACTGTGTATAAATATATTGCCCCGATTAAGTGCGCAAGATTACTTGGAGTAACAATTGGTGATAAGTGCAAAACATTTGGATCGGTTAATTGGGGTAGTGAACCATTTTTGATTACGTTAGGTAATCATACGGAAGTTTCGTTTGGAGTCACTTTCATAACTCACGATGGCGCAACGTGGTGTTTCAGAGACGAAGAAGAGTACAGGGGAGCCATGAAATATGGAAGAATTCGTGTTGGAAATGATTGCTTTATAGGCGCTAAAAGCATAATTTTGCCTGGAGTGAGCATTGGAGATAAGTCAATAGTTGCAGCAGGAGCTGTTGTTGCAAAATCAATTCCTTCAGGAGAAGTGTGGGGGGGGGTACCTGCTAGATTTATTTCCAAGACATCCGATTACGCAGATAAAATTTTAGATAGTTCACCTAAAAATGTGGAAGGCTTAAAAAGCTTAAGTAGACGAGAAAGAATTATTCGACTTACAGATGAAATAGAAAAAATAAGGATGCAATAAATATTTGGAGAAAGATAGATGAAAATTGCAATAATTGGACATAAACGTATACCGTCAAACGAAGGTGGAATAGAGAAGGGCGTAGAGCAACATGCGATTCGGATGGTGCAAAGAGGAAATGATGTCACAGTATATAACCGTGGCGGTCACAATGTTTTTGGAAAAGAATTTGATGGAAAGAAACTGAGAGAATATAAAGGCATTAAAATAGTAACGGTTCCAACAGTAAAGGGAGCAGCTTGTGTTCCGATTTATTCTTTTCTTGCAACTATCCATGCAGCATTCAGTCGGTATGATTGTGTGAGTTTCCGTGCATCAGGATCATGTGCTATGATTCCACTTGCTAAACTTTTGGGGTTACGAGTAGTAGCATCGTTACATGGTATAGATAGCCAAAGAGATAAGTGGGGCGGCTTTGCATCAAAATATCTTGAGTTTGGAGAAAGAATGGCGGCTACAAAGGCAGATGTATGTCTGGTTCTCTCTAAAAATATGAAACAATATATTGATACAAAATATGGAGTAAATTCAGTTTTATTTGCTAATGGCATTGATAAACCGGAAAATCATGATGTGGATATTATCAAAGATAAGTATGGTTTAGAAAAAGATAGCTACATCCTTTCGTTGGGAAGAATTGTTCCAGAAAAAGGATTGCAATATTTGATTGAAGCGTTCAAAAATTGTAAAACTGATAAAAAGCTTGTGATTGCTGGTGGTTCAGAATCAAACAAAGACTATTATAATCAACTGTTAGAATTAGCTGACGGTGATAAACGAATCGTTTTTACAGGCTATGTGTATGGACAAGAGATACAAGAACTTTATAGCAATTCCTATATTTTTGCATTGCCAAGTAACTTGGAAGGAATGGCAAATGCGTTGCTGGAAGCAATGAGTTATGGAAACTGTTGTTTGATTAGTGATATTCCAGAAAATACTGAAGTGGTTCATGAGAAAGCGATGTGGTTTGAAAAAGAAAATGCAAAGGATTTGCAGAAAAAACTACAGATGCTCTTAAATGATTCTGAACTTGTGAAAAAATATAAGACAGAAGCTGCACCTTATATTTTAGAAAGGTATAGTTGGGACATTGTTGTTGATCAGATGTTGCGTGTTTATGCAGGTGATGTTGTAGATTACGATACTGTACTGAGAGAACGAGAATGCGGTAGTGGGGAAAAAGCATGAAAGTGGATTTTTACATAAGCAGCCTTTCTAGCGGAGGTGCGGAACATGTGTTGACAAATTTGGCGGCAAATTTTGCAGAACATGACATGGATGTTAGCATAACATCTTATGAGAAACGTCCGCAGTTTTATAGTGTTGCATCAAATGTAAAACTTAATAAGTATAATTTTACGAATAAAAGTAAGTTAGCAGAATGGCTCTGCGATTATCGCGCCACAAAAAAGTATCTTCAGAAAAGAAAAGCAGCTGTTGCGATTTCATTTTTAAGCAGATGCAATTTTATGCTGATTCTGGCAGGACTTTTTTCAAAGACAAAAATTATTGTCTGCGATAGAAATAATTTGCTGCGGAAATATCCTAAATATGTTTTTGATGTAACGTGTTTTTTGTACCGGTTTGCCGATGTCGTTTGTGTGCAGACTAATGAAATGAAAACTTTTTATCCGCAATATTTACAAAAGAAAATTGTGGTTCTGGAAAATCCGTTAGATTTTGATGAGATGGCAGCACAATGCGAGGGCCAGAGTATAGAAAAAGAAAACACAGTGATTTCGGTTGGACGGCTAGAAAGACAGAAAGATTTTGTGACACTGATTAAGGCTTATAAAAAAGTGGCCGAGTTATATCCCGACTGGAAATTAAAGATTTATGGACAGGGAAATCGTAAAGATGAACTACAAGATTTGATTGAAAAGGAAAATTTGACTACCAGCGTCAAATTATGCGGCGTGACGCATACGCCTTTTCTTGAAATGAAAAAGGCAAGAATTTTTGTGCTGTCGTCTTTTTATGAGGGATTCCCGAATGTGCTTTGCGAAGCTATGCACGCAGGGTTGCCATGTATTTCGACAAAATGTGAATGTGGCCCGTCAGAATTGATTACTGATGGAGAAAATGGTTTTTTAGTTGATATTGGTGATATAGCTACAATGTCGGAAAAGATGTCTTTATTGATTGATGATGAAGAATTAAGAAATAGGCTGGGAAGAGCTGCAGAGAAATCTACCGAACGATTAGAGTATAAAACGATTAGTAGTAAATGGTTGGAGATGATTCAATCGATCTGATATTTCCATAGCTGGCCTGAGCTATTTACAACAAAACTGTGAATGTGGCTAAAAGAAACACAGATGTTTTTGTTTTTAATTATTTTGCTTTATGAATGAAAAGAATAGAGTATCTATTAAAGTAGTCGTAAGAGAACTTGGCATTAGATTGTTATTAATCCGTTCATTTAAGTCTAATGATTTGGCAGAGTTTAAAAACTATACGGACAGGGATAATATTCTGTGATGATATATAGGATTGGTGCTGTCGTTTTAAAATTTAAACTTGGCATATATTTAATGAGGTTATAACTGAAATGTATTTTGAAATTTAGGGGGTACTTTTTAGTCGGTGAGAGAACTGTGAATGACTCGGGTTTAGTGAGGATTGAGATTTATGAAAACGAAAATTTTATTTATTATGAGTAGTTTGAGAAATGGTGGGGCTGAAAGAAGTTTGGTCAACCTTCTTCAACTTTTTGATTATCAAAAATACGAAGTGGATCTTTTGCTGTTTCAAGAGGAAGGTATTTTTTTAGAACAACTTCCGAATGAGGTTCATATTCTCCACGATTGTGATATTTTACATTTACTATATGCAAAAGGAAATAATCGGATAAAAGGAATAAAGCATCCACTATTAACTTTTGATCATTATTGGGGAACATTTTGGGCCCGCAAAAAGACAGAATCTATGTATGCCAGTAGGCAATACAGGTGGGAACACTATTACAAGGATAGAATTCCATCAATAAAGACAAAGAAATATGATGTGGCAATATCTTACCTACATGGCGAACAACTGTATTATTTGGTTGACAAAGTTGATGCAAAAAGGAAAATCGCGTGGATACATACTGATTATTCAAAGTTGAATGCTCTGGAAGAGCATGATTTGAAGTATATGCGCCAAGTGGATTCTGTGGTTAGCATCTCGAATATTTGTGTTGAAACACTCTGCAAAACCTTTCCGTCAATAAAAGAAAAGTTTTGCATGTTGCCTAATCTTACTAGCTCATCTTCGATTAAGTATTTAGCTGAAAAGGAATATCCAAAAGAGTACGGAGGGGATGAATTTAAAATTGTATCTGTGGGGAGATTAATTCATTTAAAAGGGTTTGATATGGCTGTAGACGCAGCATCTATATTGAAAGAAAATGGATTAAAGTTTTCTTGGTTTATTCTAGGTGATGGCGAGCTGAAAACTGAACTGAATATGCAGATCAAGAACAAAAATGTTGATGATTGCGTATTTTTACTGGGGGCAACTGATAATCCATATAAGTACATGGATGGAGCTGATATACTTGTACAGACCTCACGTTATGAAGGTAAGTCAGTTGTTTTGGACGAGGCAAAAATTTTGGGAAAGCCTATAGTTGTAACAAATTACGACACTGTGAAAGATCAGGTTAATGACAATGAAGGTGTAATTGTTAATATGAGTTCCGAGGCAATCGCAGCAGGAATAATGAAAATCATTCCAAGAATAGATGAGATACATACGTATTTAAACGCTCACGAATATGGAAATCAAGATGAAATTTATAAATATTATCAATTGATTGATAATGTTTAATCATAGAGGAGCAGATAGAAATGAAGAAATTTATTATAACGATGGATACAGAAGGTGACAATCTGTGGAATTGGCATGAAGGAGATGAGATTACAACTCATAATACTCATTATCTTTTGAGATTTCAGCAGTTATGTGAAAAATATGGCTTTAAGCCGGTTTGGTTGACAAATTATGAAATGATTATGGATCCAGACTATGTGGAATTTATAAAGAATGTTGAGAAAAATCATACAGGCGAGTTGGGAATGCATTTACATGCTTGGAACAGTCCGCCGCTGTATAAATTGCCAATTGCAAATGATGGACAACCATATTTGATTGAGTATCCCAAGAATATTATGGAAGAAAAGGTGAAATTCCTCACAGATCTTATTTATGAGAAAACTGGAATTAGGCCAATTAGTCATAGAGCAGGAAGATGGGCGATGAACCAGGAATATTTTAATATTATTGGGAAATATGGTTATAAAATAGATTGCTCTGTTACTCCTGGCATAGACTGGTCACATATAGTAGGACGGACAAAAGATAGTGCTGGTTCAAATTACAAGAATTGTCCCCATAGTATTTACAACGTGGAATTACCTGAACGAACAAAATTGACTGAGGTGCCGGTCAGTATTTTACTTTCACATCGGTATTTTTGTGATGTGAACGCCCCAATAAAAAAACAGATAAAAAAAATATGGCATTCAATAAAAGGATATCCGATTTGGCTGAGACCTAATGGAAGTAATTTAAAGGAAATGAAATATTTATTGAGGTGCCATACGAAAACTGATGACCCTTATGTGATGTTTATGCTTCATTCATCAGAACTGATGCCTAGTGGGAGTCCTTCGTTTAAAACTGATAATCAGATTGAAGCTTTGTATAGAGATATAGCTGAAGTTTTTGATTATGCTAAGGCGTTGGGGTATGAAGGCAGCACTTTAAGGGAATTAATTTGAGAGGAAAGCAAGATGAAAAAAACAGTTATTCTATTTACAGGAAATAGAATAGGTGGAGTTCTGCAATTAATAGCAACGCTATATAATGTCTTGAAGAAACTGGATTATAATGTATTTTGTTTTGTTCCAGAAGATGCAGAACTACATATCAAAGATTTTGGAGACGCTCACATTATTCGTTATAATACGCGAAATCATTCCAATAAATTTTTGGATAAAGCACTTAGATATGTTGCAAAGAATCCGAGTGTGCTAAACGTGGCTAAACAAGTTGAAAAGATTAACCCGGACTATGTTTGGCTGGTAGACAATCACTTCTATTCTGTGCAGGTTGGGTTGCAGTTGAATAGAGATAAACAGTTTTGCATATTGACAATGCATGATGCAGGTACATCCCACCCTACAAGGTTGTCATTGAAAGCTCGATTTAGAGGTGGCTGGAATGATTGGCTGAGTGGAAAACTAGAAAAAAAAGCTGATAAAATTCTATTGCTGTCAGATAATTCTAGAGAATCATATAGACATAGGCATCCAGAATATGAACCAAAACTGCTTTCATTTTCGCTAGGTGCGCATGTTCCAGAATGTGATGATGTGAAACCAAGTGAAGTATCTGATTACAAGTATCATTTGTTTTTTGGTAGATTGGATAAGTATAAAGGTATATCCACATTAGCGAAAGCTTATTCATCTACGAAAGATCTGAAAAGTAAGCTCATAATTGCTGGAAATGGGATATTATCAGATGAAGAGTTAAGGATGATTAAGAATAATCCTAATATCATACTTATCAAAAGATACATCGATGATGGTGAGATGCGGTGGCTAATAAGAAATGCAGTATCTGTTGTTTTGCCATATATAGAAGCTACTCAAAGTGGTGTGATTCCAATTTCATATTATTTTGGTACACCTGTTATTTGTTCGAATTTGCCTGGGTTAACACAATTTGTTGAAAATGAATCAACGGGTTTTATTTGTGAAACATTAATTGATTATCAAGAGGCTTTCAGAAAGATAGAAGATAAAAATATAAGGTTCTATATGGGGAAAAAGGCAATTGAATATAACGATAAATATCTTAACTGGGAAAAGAATGTTTCAGGCTTTTTGAACACATTGTAGTATATAAATGAGGTGAAAGAATTGATTATTACAAAAACTCCGTTTCGCATGTCTTTTTTTGGCGGCGGTACCGATATAGAAGATTTTTTTAAAGAAAATAATGGAGCAGTTTTATCGACAACCTTTGATAAATACTGTTATGTTAATGTAAGACATCTTCCGCGTTTTTTTGATTACTCTACTGAACTATCTTATTCAAAAACAGAAAGAGTAACAAGTGTAGATGATATTCAGCATCCCGCAATTCGTAATGCAATGAAAATGCTGGATATGCATGAAATCCGTCTTACTTATGAGGCCGATCTTCCAGCGCGTTCTGGATTGGGAACTTCCAGTTCCTTCGCAGTTGGAATGCTAAATGCCTTTTATGCTTTGAAGGGAAAGTACGCTGATAAGAAGAAATTGGCAGATGAAGCGATATATCTTGAGCGCTACCTTTGTCAGGAGGCTGGCGGCTGGCAAGATCAGATTGCTGCTTCTTTTGGTGGATTTAACCGCATTAACTTTAATGCAAATGGATATGAGGTTTTACCAGTTATTATCTCGCCAGAGCGAAAGAAACAGCTTAATCAGAATCTAATGATGTTTTTTACAGGATTTACCCGCTTTTCTTCAGATGTACAAAAAGCAAATGCAGCAGGGAAACAGAATAAGGTTGCCCAGTTGAAAGAGATGCTTGCTCTAGTTGATGATGCTGAACGCGTTCTGACGGATAAGAATGCAGATCTTGATGATTTTGGCAGAATGCTGGATCATACATGGAAACTGAAGCGTCAGACTGGAGCGGCAGTTTCCACGAATAGTATTGATGATCTTTATAAAAAAGGCATGGCTGCTGGTGCACTTGGAGGAAAACTGTTGGGTGCTGGCGGTGGCGGGTTCCTTGTATTTTATGTGCAGCCAGAGAGACAGGACGCGGTTCGTTGGGCGATGCGTGATTTGATGCATATTCCGTTTACATTTGAGGATGGAGGTACAAGGGTTATCCACTATACACCTGAAACATATGAGCCGAAGGAATGAATAGTTAAAGAAAATTAGAGATAGAGGGATTGACAATGTTTGAGCAGCGATTGCAGAAGCATATTGATTTGTTAATGGAAAGATACCCAGAGTTAAAAATATGTGAACAGAGTATTATTGATGCTTATTTGGTAATGGAAGAGTGCTATTTAAAAGATGGAAAACTTTTAATTGCAGGCAATGGAGGATCGGCGGCAGACTCTGAACATATTGTAGGAGAATTAATGAAAGGTTTTAAGCTCCCAAGAAAAACGGAAGCAGACTTTGTAGCAAAGCTTGTTGCTGCAAACGAAGAACTTGGATCTGTGCTGGCAGATAATCTACAGGGAGCACTTCCAGCTATTGCCTTGGATGGTCACCCTGCACTTTCTACAGCATATATGAACGACTGTGAGCCATTGTTGTGTTTTGCTCAGCAGATTAATGGGTACGGTAGAGAGGGAGATGTGTTTTTGGGCATTTCTACGAGTGGTAGCAGTAAAAATATATTGTATGCTGCAACTACTGCACATGCAAAAGGCATGAAAGTAATAGGCTTGACTGGTGCAAAAGACAGTAAGTTGGCGCAGATGAGCGATGTTTGTATCAGGGTTTCAAAGACTGAAACTTATATGGTTCAGGAGTTGCATCTTCCTGTTTACCATTGCTTGTGTTTGATGCTTGAGGATCGATTTTTTGGAAAAGAGGAAACTAATGCGAATATCAATTAAAAAGTGCTTTTTAATTGCATACTTGATTATTATGTTGTTGCCAGCACACTTTTCTAATGCATTTACCGGTGCCTGTAATAACATTTTTTCGCTATTAGCGATGATAATGTTATTTCGGCATAAATATCGTCCAAATAAATTTGTTAGAATAGTGATATACTATTATCTGTTTTTGTTAATGATGACGCTGATAAGCGGAACAATGACAATTAATATAGCTATATACAATATAAAATATATCGTCTTTATAGCTTGCATACATATGCTGTACCAGATGAATCCGAGTTCTACACTAAAAACCCTTTTTAATGTGATTTTTTTGTTTGTTTTTGTAGATTTGATGACAATATTGTTGTATCCAAATGGTTTATATACGACGGTTACAGAATATAGTCAGTGGTCATCAGCAAGCGTTGCAAACTGGTTTTTTGGAAACAAAAATAATAGAATTACATGGGAGCTATTAATGATTTGCTTAGCTACGATTTGTAATTCGTGCGGCTATATAAAAAAGACATTGTATTGTTGCATAGTTCTAAGCTGTGTCGTTGCAGTTTTTATGACTAAATCCAGTACCTCAATTGTGGCAATTGTAATTACTGTTATTGCAGTGATTCTAAAAAAGTATCAACCTCAGAATATTAATATAAATTGGAAAGTCTTTTTTGCGTTATATGCAGGGATTGCAGCATTGGTATTAGTTGGAAATGTTGGATTTCTTTCGCCAATCATCTACCAATTGTTTGGGAAGGATGTTACATTTACTGGAAGAGCAAGTACGTGGGTAACTGTAATTAAATATATAAAAGAAAAACCATTTTTTGGCTGGGGAATTATTACATCAGATCAAGCTATACAGATGATATCTAAAGCATCCGCAGTAAATGCACATTCACAATGGCTTCAAGTCCTTTTCCAGGGAGGAATAGTAGGTCTATTGATTTTTGTTACCATTATATCTGAATGCTTTAAAAAGCTGAATTTTGCACAAAAAGAGACGCAATTCTTTTTGTTTGGCCTGTTATTTTCGCTTCTGCTCGTAATGATATTTGAGGTGGAAATGGGATTCACAGTATTGCTGATACTATTTTTGTGCTGTGAATATATAAATATAAGCATTGATGGTTCAAGACTTCATAAAGGAGATTTTGCGGTTGAATATGAAAAAAGTTCTAATTAAAGGTTATTATGGGTATGAAAATTTAGGTGATGATTTCATACTTTACACTTTGCTAGATACCCTAAGTTCTGTGGGGAAATTTGATGTTACAGTTGTTTCTGCAGGAGACAAATATACAGAGCTTTTCAATGGATTCCCAAACTTGAATTGTTCTGTGATGACAAAAAAATGGCGCAAATTTAGTAAAATCAAAGAGCTCATAAGAAATGATTATTGGATAATTGGTGGAGGAGGATTATTCCCTTCTGAAAGCAGTGCGGATTTTAATAGTTTATTATCAGAGATTAAACTGGCAAGATTTTTCCACACCAAAGTATGTATATACGGAATAGATATTAATTCCATCACAAAAAAAGAAAATAAAAAAATATGGAAAGAAATATCTCAGTGTGTGGAATTTATTGTGTGTCGTAATAGACGTACGTACAATCTTCTCAAGGAGATTGATTGTAAGAATATTATAAAATCGAGTGATATTACTTTTTCTGTAGAAACACCTATTGAAAAAGAGAACAATACAGAATGTTTGAAAAAAATCAATTGTGAACAGCAAAAATATATTTTGTGGGCTATTCCTATGCCATGGTTTAATAACGAGTATAAGGAAGAGGTTCACGGAGAACGATACAAAAAACTGGTAACTGATATACAAAAAGCTGCAAATCAAGAATGTAATAAAGAGCTGAAGCATGTATTCTTGCCGTTTTATTATGATATGGATATGAAAATTATATCTGACATAGTAAAGGGAATTGACGGTGAATATGTGATTTGCGATAAGGCAAAGGAATTAACAATTGAAGAGAAGAGACAATTGTTCAAGTTTGCAAAAGCATGTGTTTCCATGCGTTTCCATGGAGTAATGTTTTCTTTGTATCATCAAACTCCAGTGGCAATTATTTCGTATTCCAACAAGACATCTGATGTTATTAAGGAGTACGGATTACAGGGTGATCTTATTGAGTATGGAATAAGACCTAATGCTGATTTTTATTCTGAATTTGATTTGCAATCTGATAAGTTAAACCGAATTATTTCGACAATAGTTATGAATAAAACGCAAACAGACTATGCGACAATTAGCGCTAAGCTGAAAGAAAATGCTGCGCAAGCGAAAAAAATACTTCAGGATTGGTTTAAATAAATGAGAGGAGAATTGAGATATGAGGGAAGGTAACCGAAGACTGGCAACGACTATTTTAATATCAGGCACGGCAGCCTTTCTTAGCTATTTGATTAATTTTTTTCTAACTAAATATATTACAGCTAATGTAGGAATTGAGGCATATGGTTTTGTTTCAATTGCAAAAACAGCAGTGTCTTATGCTCAGATTATTACGGTGGCATTTACCACATTTGTTGTTCGATATATATCGGTCACATACCATGAAGGAAATATAGAAGAATCTAAATCATATTATTCCTCTTCTGTATTCGGTTGCATGGCAATCTCTGGAGTCGTATTTCTTGTTGCGTTGATCCTTATATCTGGACTTGAAAGGATACTAGTTATACCAGATGAGTTGGTAGTGCCTGTTAAGCTTCTTTTTGTATTAGTTTTTTTGAATTTTTCTATCACTACAATGATTGTTCCGATCAGCTCTGCCAGTTATATCAAGAATAGATTGGATTTGGCCGGTGTTTTAAAGATCTTTTCATATTTTGTTGATGCTGCAAGTTTAGTCTTGATGTTTAGGTTGTTTTCGCCCAATATTTGGTTTGTTGGAGTGGGGTCGCTGGCATCTTCCTGTGTATTATTAGTTGGAAATTATACGTTAAAAAAAGTATTATTAAAGGATTTAACATTTGATATTAAAGCTTTTGATTTAAAAAAGATTGCATCTATGGTCAGCAATGGCATTTGGCAATCTATTAATAGCTTAGGAAATGTTCTTAACAGCGGATTGGATTTATTGATATCTAATTTAATGCTTACAGGAATTGAAACTGGTCAAATTGCTATAACGAAACAGATTGGTACTATTTTTTCATTGCTATATTCTACGATATCACAACCTTTTCAACCTCAGATGCTAAAAAGTTATGCATCAGGAGATATGAAAAAGTTTGTTTCAGAACTTACAAAAGCAATGACGGTATGCGGACTATTTTCGAATATTGCATTTGCGGGATTTATTGCATTAGGAAGACTTTATTATGAACTTTGGCTTCCAGAACAAAATGGAGACTTGCTTTACACGTTAACGATACTAACAATATTTACCAGTATTACAGAAGGCGTGGTTTCTCCTGTTTATTATGTAAACACATTGACTTTAAAGAAAAAAATTCCTTGTTTAGTAACAGTTGGGTGCGGACTTTTGAATGCGGGAAGTATGTACTTGTTGCTTTCATATACCTCAATGGGCGTTTATGCAATTGTACTTACAACAGCAGTGATTATGACTATAAGTAATTTTTTCTTTACCCCAATTTATGCTTCGAAGTGTCTTAATATTAATCCAATGCAGATTTATAAGGTTTTAATTAGACATGTTCTTTCAGTGATGCTAATGTGCCCACTGTTTTTGAGTATTGCTAGGTTGTTACATCCGAATTCTTGGTTGGGACTCATTTTTGCAGCTATGATTATGTCTCTCTCTGGCACACTCGTTCATGTAGTAATAATGGGAAATGCAAAAAATGTGATCTCAAAATTGAAAAGAGTATTGAAATAAAATCGAGGGAGTAATTATGGAGTTAAAGAAAAGAAAAAAGTGGATGGACGTAGCTAAAGGTATAGCATTATTTATGGTTTTGTTAGGGCATGGTATGAGAGACACTATGCGCGTTAACAATGTAGGATTAGACTATGTATATAGAGTATGTTATGTGTTCCATATGTCTTTTTTCTTCTTCCTATCAGGGTATTCTTTAAAGAATTCTATGGAGCGCTATAATTACGATAAGGTGAAAATGGTAAACAAGAAAATTAGAGCGTTATTATTTCCTTGGATAGCATATACCTTGTTTATTTATGTTGTGTTTAATACAGCATTGGTTATACCAGGCATAAAAAAGATTTTAAATGATTCCGGATATGAGAAAAAGGCATTAGCTGCATACTTAATAGAGGCATTGCAGGCTAATAATGAATGGGCATATCATTTGTGGTTCTTATTAGTATTATTTATAATTAGTATTCTTTTCATATTATTGTCTGCAAAGAAAGGTAAGGGTCAATTAGGAATTTGGATAATAATAGCGGCTTCTCTTTTTACAGTAGGGTATGGCTATTATGATTTTTTGGGGGATTGGAATGATTTATTCTTTCACTTGGCGGTTTATATTCCATATTTTGGGATTGGATACGCTATACAACTGGGGAAATATGTTGAGATAAATAATCAAAAAAGCTCTTGGATGAAAGGTTTAGAATTATTAGGAGTTGCCTACATTTTAATTAGAGCCAAATGGTTTTCTGGCTTTAATGGAAATAATATTGCGGGAGACACAAAATTGGTGCGTGTTACGGTAGCATATCTTGGATATGTTTTGATGCCATTTGCCATGATATTGTTATGTCAAGTGTCTAATATACTTTCTGAAAAACAAGACTTTTTGATGGATAAATTTGCGTGGTTGGGCGAGAATAGTTTTAATGTGTATCTTTGGCATCAACCTTTTTGTTGCGCATTCTGTGGAGTAGTACTGTATGATAAGCTTGGGGTGCCTGCTACTGTAACAATAGGTGTGTGCATTACATTAAGCATAATTATTGGTTGGATTATTACACGGTTAAGACAAATGATGAATAATTCTTTTTTGAGGATACGAGAGAGTACCTAGAAAAAGAGAGAGGGGAGCATACGATATGATATCAAATAAAAGGGAATACCATTATTATATGGAGTGCGATAGAGTTGCACTGAGAAAAGAAACTAGATTTCCTCGACTTATAGGTGATGTAGAATGGAAATATGAGAGGTGGCTTCGTAGAACAGAGTATTACCAACATTGTAATAAACTGTTTTACTTTTTCTCGAAACTTATGCTTCATCATTATAGTATGGCAACAGGGTTTCAGATTGCATTAAATACATGCGGACCGGGGTTGTCACTGGCGCATCGCGGAACTGTAATAATAAATAGTAAAAGTCATGTAGGGAGTAACTGCAGAATACAAACAGGTGTTACGCTAGGAACTACTAATGGGGATGTTGAAGCTCCTGCTTTGGGAAATAATGTTTTCCTTGGTGAAGGATGCAAGATAATTGGAAATGTTACGATTGCTGATGATGTATGTATAGGTGCTAATGCAGTTGTTGTAAAAGACATTCTAGAGCCAGGAACGTGGGGGGGGGTACCTGCAAAAAAAATCAGCAACAATACATCTGATAGTAATATAGTGAAAGCAACGGAATTGATTGCAATAAAGTAGATAGAAAAAGTTTGATTTGATGGGGGTGAATGTATAATAGATGACTGTAAGGAAATGTTGTATCGAGAATTCAATAAATGGAAGAGATAATGTTATGAATAATATAGATGTCGTTATAGTTGGTGGATTACACCATAATACGTTGGGAGTTCTTCGTTCTTTAGGAGAAAAAGGAATTCCAAAATCCCAAATTCGAGTATTACTTATCGGAAAAAGAATTAGTAAAAATAATCTTATATCAGAAAGCAAATATATATATACTGATTATGTGACATGCATTGAGAGGTATGAAGAAATAATACCATGGTTGGTTCATTTGGCCGATGACAAAAAAAGAAGAGTGATAATATGCTGTTCAGATGGGGCGGCAGAGGCAGTGATTGGACACTACGATGAAATAAAAGAATGGTATGCAGCACCATCTTTAAACTGTGACATTTCTCAATTGATGTCAAAACAAGAACAAGGGCGATTAGCTAGAGAAAGTGGCTTTTTTCTTCCTGAAAGTAAAGTCCTTAGTACTGCAAAAAGTGAAGAGTGGGATATATACCCATGTATTACAAAACCAATAAAAAGCGTTATTGGAGGAGGAAAAGGAGACATTCGTATTTCGCACAATAGTGCTGAGTTATCTCATGAGTTAAGGACAACAGAGGCTGATCTGGTTCAAATTCAACGGTATATTAAGAAAAAAATGGAGTTTCAGTTAATTGGTTGCTCTCTGAATGGTGGCGAAATAATTATTATACCGGGTTATACAGATATTATAAGACAGCCGGATAATACAAATACAGGATATTTATTATATTCGCCGATTTCTAATCTTAATTATGATAAGAAAGCTGTGGAGACTTTCATTAAAAAAATAGGTTATAGCGGCTTGTTTAGTTTAGAGTTTATACGTGATGAGAATGATGTTGATTATTTCTTGGAAATAAATATGCGAAACGATGGAAATGCATACTGTGTAAAAACTGCTGGTGTGAATTTGCCATTCATTTGGTGCTATTATCAAGTGAATGGGAGACTACCTGAAGAAGCACTGAAATTTGATAAACCTATCTGGTTTATGCCTGAATTTTCTGACATTAGAAGAGGCATTAAAACAGTTGGCGTGTTTAAATGGGTGCAACAGTTTTTCACTGCAAAATCACATGCAGTGTATAATGTGAGGGATATGAAACCTTTTTGGTTTCAAATTCGTCACATTGTTATTAAACGCATAATGAAGAGTAAAAACTGACGGGAGAAGAATACTCCAATAGTGATAAAATGATTTCAGAGATAATGATGTATGTTCGGTAGATAAAAGCATGGGGGAAGCACATGATGAAAACAGTAATAATGGCTGGAGGCAGAGGTACTCGTATCTCTGAATTATATCCGGATATACCAAAACCTTTAATACCAATAGGTGGAACACCGGTACTAGAAAGAGAAATCTGCTCACTAAGAAATCAAGGTTTTACAGAACTGCTCCTGACGGTGTCGCATATGGGCGATAAAATTATAAATTATTTTGGTGATGGAAGTCGTTTGGGCGTGTCTATTCAGTATTATAGTGAAGAGTTTCCATTAGGCAATGCAGGCGCACTTTTTAAGCTAAGAGAGCAGTTGGGGAATGAGCCGTTTCTTCTATTGAATGCGGACGCCGTTTTTGATGTTGATTTTAACCGAATGGTCAGATTTCATCAAGAACATGGTGGATTAGTGACGCTATTCACTCATCCAAATAATCATCCTTATGATAGTGGTCTTATCATTGCAGAAAAAGATATGTCGGTTCAATCTTGGCTGGCAAAGGAAGATGTTCGCCCAACATACTATAAAAATCGAGTTAATGCGGGACTGCATGTGATTGATCCTAAAGTCCTTGATATGGTGTCGATTGATGCAGACAAAATCGGCACTGTGGACAAGACGACAGGGAAGACTGTAAAAGTTGATTTGGATCGTCAGCTTCTGAAACCGTTGGCTGGAACTGGTAAGATGTTCTGCTATGATTCGCCAGAGTATGTAAAGGATATGGGAACACCAGATCGTTTCCATCAGGTAGAAGAGGATTTTAAAGCAGGAAGAGTAGCGGCTAAGAATCTTTCAAACAAGCAGAAAGCTGTGTTCCTTGATAGGGATGGTACAATCAATAAATATGTCGGATTCCTTAGAAACATTAATGATTTTGAATTGATTGGTGGCGTGGCTGAGGCAGTCCGAAGAATCAATAAATTAGGATATCTCTGCATTGTCGTCACCAATCAACCCGTTGTTGCGCGTGGCGAAGTGACGTTGACCCAATTAGATGAAATTCATAATAAAATGGAAACTCTGTTGGGGTTGGAAGGTTGCTATGTGGATGCGCTCTATTATTGTCCTCATCATCCGCACAAGGGATATGAAGGTGAAGTCCCAGAATTGAAGATTGAATGTGATTGTCGCAAACCGAAGCCGGGAATGTTGCTGAAGGCGGCTATCGATTATAATATTGATCTGAGCCAAAGCTATATGATTGGCGATGGTGAGAATGATATTAAAGCTGGATTGGCGGCTGGATGCAAAGCAATTCTGATTAATGGAGACGGAACAGATGCCAAGACTGAAGACTTTGGACAAGCCGACACATTGGCCTCAGTATTGGAGTTTGTAGAGAAATATCTTGAATGAAGCATAAAATATTGCAAATATTGAGATAAAGGGTAATAAAAAATGGGAAAGTATTTTGGAACGGACGGCTTCCGTGGAGAAGCCGGAATTACATTAACAGCAGACCATGCCTATAAAGTGGGTCGCTTTCTGGGCTGGTATTATAACGCTCTCCGTGAGCGCAATGGTGATACCGACCCTGCTCGCATTGTCATTGGCAAAGACACTCGCCGCAGCTCTTACATGTTTGAGTACAGTCTGGTCGCTGGGTTGACTGCTTCTGGTGCAGATGCTTATTTGCTGCACGTTACGACCACGCCGTCTGTGGCTTACATTGCTCGTGTGGATGACTTTGACTGTGGCATCATGATCTCCGCCAGCCACAATCCCTACTATGATAATGGCATTAAGCTGATTGACTGCTACGGCGAGAAAATGCCCGAGGAAATCCTGCTGCTGGTAGAGGACTACATTGACGAAAAGCTCCATGTCTTTGATAAGGATTGGCCGGAACTGCCGTTTGCTCATCGTGAGCACATCGGCTGCACCGTGGACTATGTGGCAGGCCGTAACCGTTATATGGGCTATCTGATCTCTTTGGGTATCTACTCCTTCAAAGGTGTCAAGGTCGGCCTGGACTGTGCCAATGGTTCCAGCTGGAATATCGCTAAGAGCGTTTTCGATGCTCTGGGTGCAGATACCTACGTTATCAATAACAAGCCGAACGGTCTGAATATCAACAACAATGCTGGCTCCACCCACATCGAGGGTCTGCAGAAGTTCGTAGTGGAGAAGGGCTTGGATGTCGGCTTTGCCTACGATGGCGATGCTGACCGCTGCCTGTGTGTGGACGAGAAGGGCAATGTTATCACTGGCGACCATATCCTGTATATCTATGGCTGCTATATGAAAGAGCGTGGCAAGCTGCTGACCAATACTGTGGTTACGACTGTCATGTCCAACTTTGGTCTGTACAAAGCGTTTGATGAGCAAGGTATCGGTTACGCCAAGACTGCTGTGGGCGACAAGTACGTATACGAGTACATGGCGAAGAACGGCTGTCGTATCGGTGGTGAGCAGAGTGGTCATATCATCTTCTCCAAATATGCCAGCACCGGCGATGGTATCTTAACCAGTTTGAAGATGATGGAAGTCATGCTGGCTAAGAAGAAGCCGATGAGCGAGTTGGCGGCACCGCTGAAGATCTATCCGCAGGTGTTGGAGAATGTTCGTGTGACCGATAAGAAAGCTGCACAGAATGATCCTGCTGTGCAGGAAGCCGTGTCTAAGGTTGCTGAGGCACTGGGCGATACCGGCCGTATTCTGGTTCGTGAGTCCGGCACTGAGCCGGTCGTTCGTGTGATGGTGGAAGCACCTGACCATGATACCTGCCAGAAGTATGTTGATGAAGTGGTCAATGTGATCTGCGAAAAGGGATATAAGGTATAAAGTCAATGACGACTCTGGCAGTGTCCGGAGTCGTTTTGTGTAAGTGGAAAAGTATCATAGAAAAATGAATAATAGGAGGGGCAAAACCTATGTGTGGAATCGTTGGATTTACAGGAAATCGACAGGCGGCACCGATCCTGCTGGATGGTCTGTCTAAACTGGAGTATAGAGGATATGACTCGGCTGGATTGGCTGTCCGTGACGGAGAAAATCTGGCACAGGTCGTGAAAGCGAAGGGACGCCTGTCCAATCTGATTGAGAAAACAGATGGCGGCAAGGCATTGAAAGGAACTTGTGGTATTGGTCATACTCGTTGGGCAACTCACGGTGAGCCGAGCCAAACCAATGCACATCCGCATGTTTCAGGTAACTGTACCCGTTCTGGTTCCGGCACAGTGGAGTCTGAGGTCGTTGGCGTACATAACGGCATCATCGAGAACTATACCGAACTGAAAGAAAAGCTGCTGAAGCACGGTTATACATTCTATAGTCAGACGGATACGGAAGTGGTCATCAAGCTGGTGGACTACTATTATAAAAAGTACAACCTCGGTCCTATTGATGCCATTGCCAAGACGATGGTTCGTGTGCGCGGTTCCTATGCGCTTGAGCTGATGTTCCGTGATTATCCGGGCGAGATCTGGGTGGCGCGTAAGGATAGCCCGATGATTATCGGTATTGCGGATGGTGAAACTTATGTGGCTTCGGATGTCCCGGCAATTCTGAAATACACTCGCAATGTGTATTACATCGGCAACCTTGAGTTTGCAAAGCTGACGCCGGGTGAGGCGCATTTCTATGACCTGAACGGCGATGAAATCGAGAAGCAGACCACCGAGATCAAGTGGGATGCAGAAGCAGCTGAAAAAGGCGGCTTTGAGCATTTCATGATGAAAGAAATCCATGAGCAGCCGAAAGCTGTCCAGGATACTCTTAATTCCGTAATCAAGAACGGCGCTATCGACCTATCCAGTGTGGAGATCACCGAGGACGAAATTAAAAACTTTGAGCAGATCTATATTGTTGCCTGTGGCTCTGCATGGCATGTGGGCATGGCTGCTCAGTATGTGCTGGAAGATATAGCGGATATTCCGGTGCGTGTGGAACTTGCATCTGAGTTCCGCTATCGTAAAATGCCGCTCAATCAGAAAGCACTTGTAATCGTTGTCAGCCAGTCTGGCGAGACAGCAGATACATTGGCTGCACTGCGACTTGCAAAAGAAAAAGGCATAACCACAATGGCAATCGTCAATGTGGTAGGCAGCAGTATTGCCCGTGAAGCGGACAAAGTGTTCTACACCCTTGCTGGTCCAGAAATCTCTGTTGCAACGACCAAGGCATACAGTGCACAATTGGCGGCTATGTATTGTCTGGCGGTTCAGTTTGCGAAGGTTAGAGAAAAAATCACTGAAGAACAGTACAGCTACTATATTTCTGAACTGTTGACTCTCCCGGAGAAGATGCAGAAAACTTTGGAAGATAAAGAGCGCATTCAGTGGTTTGCAGCAAAGTACGCCAATGCACACGATGTGTTCTTCGTAGGTCGTGGCATTGACTATGCTGTCTGCTTGGAAGGTAGTTTGAAACTGAAAGAAATCAGCTACATTCACTCGGAGGCATATGCAGCTGGCGAACTGAAGCACGGAACTATTAGTCTGATTGAGCAGGGAACGCTGGTCATCGGCGTGCTGACCCAAAGCGAACTCTACGAAAAGACTATCAGCAATATGTTGGAGTGCAAGAGCCGTGGCGCTTATCTGATGGGGCTCACTACTTATGGTAAGTATGAAATCGAAGATCAGGTAAACTTCACGGTATATGTTCCAAAGGTGGATGAGCACTTCGTTGGTAGTTTGGCAGTGATCCCGCTGCAGTTGCTGGGTTACTATGTGTCTGTAGCCAAGGGTCTGGATGTGGATAAGCCGAGAAACCTCGCAAAGAGTGTGACAGTGGAATAAGATGCAAGACCTAATAAAAGTATTAGCCAAAATCCTCACAAACATCCTGACCGCTCTCTACGAGCCGTTTGGATTTTCACTTCTGCTTTCCTTTTTGGCTATGTTTTTCTACCTGTATGCATATGAGCCTACCGCAGCAGGAAAAGGCTGGAAGAACGCCATAGTAACATGGTATCAGAAATTCAAGGAGAGCGTGTTCTTTCGGAAACTGTTTTTACTGACTTTCGTGACATCGATGATCCTGTTTAGAACCCTGTTAAACCGGAACCTGTGGATGAACCCATTGTCCGATGTTATGGGTGGCTGGGGCATCTGGGAGACGGTGAACGGTGAGAGGCAGCTGACCACCGAGTGTATCGAGAACGTAATCATGATGGTGCCGTTTTCAGCAGTAGTGGCGTGGACATTCAGAGAGAGGATTGGAAACAATCGGAAGAAGATCCTGTGGCAAAGCGGGAAGATAGCATTCATTTTTTCGATAAGCATTGAGATGCTACAGCTGTTTTTAAGGCTCGGTACGTTCCAACTATCTGACTTGTTCTATAACACAGTTGGTGGAGCGCTTGGTGGTTTGATGTACTACGCGGGGATGAAGGTAAGAAAGCATCTGTAATCTGTAAAAGAATCGAATTATGTGGAATATTGGGAGCGGATGCTCCCTACGCTGCTCTGATAATCACACACCTCTTCGTGGTGAGCAGTAGGCAACGATCTGAGATCGGCAGAGATGTGATAAGGAATAAATGTAGAAAAATAAATAGGTGCTATCATTATGGACGATATTTTGAAACTTGCAAAGGATTATTCGAAAAAACGTCATTTAGACCTTCTTCCACATGGTAATAATAATATTTTGGAAAATCTTGATTTTATATATGATGAAAACTGGGAAAATCAAGGCGTACCTTATCCATACGAAATATTAACGTATCTATTCGATAGCTATTATGTCTTACCAGAGCGGCCAGATTTGGCAGCGTTGTTTTGTTGGTAGGCAATTAATCATTCGTATTACGTTCAGCAGTTAAGCGATAACAATGTAGGGTTTTGTCAGGACACAAAGGGTGTTGAACTTGTTCGTGATGCGATTCTAGGTGACTGGAATAACAAATATAAAACAGTATTAGAGCCTTTTCTGAAAAGGATGCCGGATAAAACATTTCATTATGTTGCATCATATATGCTTAAAGGGTATGCGATGGAAAAGAAAGGAATAGCAGAAAAATATAGGGCTACTTCATATAAATCATTAAAACGAAAAATTTCATCGCTATCGGATATTTTGGATAATGCTTATGGAAAGTCATACTGTCAGATTTCCAATCCGACACTTATCGGTAATGTAGTGAATCTCGGAATTGACAATGCAAATAAAAGAAAGAGCCGAGACGTAACACACAGTTTTGGAATGAAATTAAGAGCGCTCATGCTAGGAAAAGAAGTTGAGATTACTTTCTGTGATGTGCAGAGGACAAAGAAAAAATATAAATTCACAGATGAAGAAAGGCTTTCGTTCGTTCTTTTTGGTATTCTCTATGCTTCTCGTTGCAACAATTTCCATGGAAATGTTGCAGCTCGAATGAACAGCATTAATGCAAATAAAGATACATTTAAAATGTATACAGATATGTTTTTGGCAGAGTATATTATTTTAGCAATCCATCTGAATAGCCAAGGTGCTTTATCGGATGTGGTACTGAATAAGGTTAAGAAAAATGCCAATTTGATGGTATGATAGATATTGCTCGTAGACTCGCAGAGTGATATACTTTAGTTATTATAATTGGAAAGAGGTTTGTATCCTATGCCCAGAACAAAAGGTAGCAAGAATAAGCCCAAAACTGTGACTGCTGATTTCGCAACGCAGATTGCAGAAAAGCAGTCCGCAAAGGAAGCGCTCACAGCGGAAATCGCATCCATCACCGCAAACATTGACACTTTGAAAGCTGACCTGAAAGAGAAGAAAGCATCGCTGAAAGCTATCGACAAGGAAATTGTCAAGCTGGAAGCAAAGAAGGCGAAGGCAGATGCCAAAGCTGCAGAAGAAGCAAAAAAGACAGAAGCAGAGTCCGTTCTGAAAAAGCTGCTTGCCGAAGGCATGAGTGCCGATGAAATCCTCGCAAAACTGAAATAACAGGAAAAACCCGTGATGGACAGGCATAACGCACCGTTCATTACGGGTTTTAGGGTTATAAGAACATAAGTTCATCCGGCGGCAACATCAAACTGAAAATGTGCCGGAAGGTTGAACTGTTTGATAAACGCATGGTGCTGGGCGTGGTAGTGACGCAGATCGTACCCCAGATGATGTAGTTCCAGCAGCTTCACCAGCACCAGATTGAGATGGATTCCCTTAGTAGCGGCAATCTGAGCAGCATCCAGCCCGCGCTTCGTCATTTGATAGACTTCATCACTGTCCAGCATCAGGTGGGATGTGAAAGCGTTATGCTCGTAAAGACGGATGTGCCTATCCTTAATGGTCAGAAACTTGTTCAGGGTATGCAGGTCCATAAGTAGCCGATGCTCCAGATAATGCCCCAGCGCATAGCCGCACACCATCTGCTTTGTCTGTTTATCCAGCTGGCGATTGATAAGAATCAATGGCTTATCAAAATAGAGCGAAAGCAAACCCAACATATCTTTAATGCGGGATGTTTCACTGATGTCCAGACTGCAACTGCGCGCGATTTGTTTAATGTTGCGAGTTCCGGCATTTTGGACAAGTTCGTTGGCAGCTCGGTAGATAAATGCAGAATCCATAATGTGATCTCCTTTCGGGGATGGCATAGTGAATGGAACAGTGATTTACAGGTTCATGATTCGTTCTTTTTCTCGTTTTTGTTCTCGGTACATAAAATAGGCTTTGTGCATTTCATACATGATGCCGTCCATATCCTGTGGGGTCAAATCTCCGCTGGCAAATAGCTCAGTAAGCTCAAATGCGAGATGCTGGGCTTCTATTTTGCCCTTTTTTCCGTAGGCTTCGGCGGCACGTTCGATAAATAAAGACTGATCCGGCTGTAAATAGGTCAAAGGTACATGGAATATATCGGCCATCTTTTCGAGCATTTCAATACTGCGAGGGTATCGCCCATCCCGCTCCCATCCGATGATCGTTCGTTTGTTGATACCCAGACATTGTGCCAATTCGTCCTGGGTCAAAGAATGTTTCTTTCGTAGATCGCGAACTTTCTCTCCAAATTTCATGTTTGTAACCTTTCTATGGAGTAGTTATCGTGCTGTAACAATGTGCAACGGAATTTGTAAATATTCAATCTGGAAGATGCAACAAATTTTCACATTTTCCTCTTGACACGGCGACACGACTTGCTTATAATATATGCTATATTCTATCATCTTTTGAATTATTATACCGTAAAAAATGTGAATATGCAAGCCGAAAAAGGTGAAAAAAGAGCGGAAGTTCAAAAGGTGAAATTGAATAGAAGAAAAAAGAAATTTAAACCAACACAAAGGAGGCCGTGAGAAGATGAGCAACGGAGAACATGAGATCCGCACCCCAAAGGGGCTGCGGATCGGGAATCGCAGTGTCGTTGATGGAAAGAATATGCTTCAGATCAAGCGTGGTGGCTGTGAAGATTATATTTCTGCTGAATCTCTGGTGGAGTGTATTCACGGCCTTCCAGTGAAGAGTATCGAATTTTTCACAGCAGAGAACCATCGGAAAGAAGCCTGAAGCAGAGTGCTTCATCGGACACTGAAAGCGCAGAGGCGGAATCTTAGGCGGCACCTGGTTAGCCGACCAGCTCCACCAGACGTTCTTTTGGGTCTACAACATAATATCTGTTTGTTTAGAGCGATACCGTAGCAATATGTGATATAGGCCGGAACAGAATGAGCGAATGCAGCGCAGTAGTGCGCCTGCAAGTAGTTCATCCTGTTTCGGCTTTTTTATTTGAAAGTTTTTTGAAAAAAGTGGTTGCCAAAACCCTTATTTAGAATGCTATAGGTATAGGCATAATTTTAATCGAATGGAGCTTAGGCTCCCCGTTCAAAAAAAACGGGTGGGTCTGAGGTCATTTCTGCTGTTCTTTCATAGAAGACTCACCTGTTGCCGAAAGGCAGGAAGGTGGTTAAAATGAATTTTATTACCTTGAAAGAACTGAAGAAGATGGTTCCTGTTGCAAGTGAATTTAAGCGAGTGCCGGGTTTAAAGAAGATATTGGAGGATGGTATAGAAGTGGTTCTCCGAAAACAGATGGAGAACCATGCGGAGGTCGTCGTCTATAAAAATGGATATGTTTCCTACCATGCACACGAAAGATATACGGTGTTTGCACTTCATAATTGTACATATTACTACTATGAATCGCAGGGGAATGAGCATCAGACAATTCCACATAACCATTTTGAGGATATGGAATGGCATATCCGTCTTGTGCTGGAGGGAGAGGATCGACTTGTGCGTAATATTGAAGCACGGGAAAGTGAAACTTTTTCGTATGCAGTGGATGTGAATCCTGAGTATAACAATGAAATGGAAGATCCGCGTATAAATGTTATGGACTTTGTGTTGAATAAAGAATTTTTGAGAAGAGCAAGCGAACTGCTGAAAAAGCACCAGTGGGAAATGATTTGTCGCCACTATATTGAGGGAATGACACACCGGGAAATTGCTGCTGAGATGGGGGTATCTCATCAATATGTGACAAAGGGAATCAAAAAGGGGCTTCACCGCATCCGTTGCACTTATACATAATATAGAAAAACTGCCGTGGGGACTTAAAAATCCCTGCGGCAAATTTTTTTTTGAGAAAATTTGAAAAAGTGGTTGCCAAACACCCCTTTCAGAATGCTATAGGTGTAAGGGTTATACAACAAGCCCTCACAAAAGTACTTTGACAACTGAATAAGCCATCCCAGAGAGATACTTCTGGCACTGAATGTGCATTCTGCACGTCTTACCAGAGAAAACGCCGCTGAAATATGGGGCAGGAACGGGCTGGGGCAGAATGGCAAAGCTCAAAT